>Ga0209536_100000016_pt1 | contig 255452 bp, 224 predicted proteins | sample DeeMarSeWOR28_12_FD_187461 | JGI IMG/M metagenome (GOLD analysis project Ga0209536, IMG submission 187461) | Marine sediment microbial communities from White Oak River estuary, North Carolina - WOR-2-8_12 (SPAdes) (version 2) | ecosystem: Environmental > Aquatic > Marine > Intertidal zone >... | reverse complement strand
AATGTCGTCTTGCCATGATCAATGTGACCAATCGTTCCTACATTCACATGCGGCTTCGTGCGCTCAAACTTCTTCTTCGACATCGTTACGTCCTCCCCTGGTATTGGTGTTGAGAATTGTTCAAACGATTCGTTGTCTTTTCAGACCACCCCGCCCCGGTGCGTTTCTGCGGTCCGGTTGACTTTCGTAATGGAGCCCACGACCGGAATCGAACCGGTGAACCTCTTCCTTACCAAGGAAGCGCTCTACCGTCTGAGCTACGTGGGCGGTATTCGGTATTTCGGGTTTATGTTTGTTGATTGGAAACCCAGGCGCCAAACTGGAGCGGGCGACGAGACTCGAACTCGCGACATTCAGCTTGGAAGGCTGAAGCTCTACCAACTGAGCTACGCCCGCACACATTGATCTCCCTATTTCTTGCTGTGTTGCCCCAAATCAAACCGATGAGGAGACGCATCTAAGAGTTGCCGCTGATGCAGGAAGCCGTGTAGTCCATTACCGATTTCGATTTTCGACGAATATCGAAATCTCCTACATCCAACTTGTCTCAGGGTTGGTGGTGGGGGGAGGATTCGAACCTCCGAAGGCATCGCCGACAGATTTACAGTCTGTTCCCTTTGGCCGCTCGGGAACCCCACCCGAATAATGATTGGAGCCAGAGACAGGAGTCGAACCCGCGACCCGCTGATTACAAATCAGCTGCTCTACCAACTGAGCTACTCTGGCCCGCATATCATGGTTTTGGCGATACGCTGGTCTGCCTTCTCGCTACGGCGCGCTGCCGCTATATGGAAAAGGGGTTGACCCTCCCGCGAATAACCGAACTTCCCCTTTTAACCGTATCTGATGTAGTTTACAATGTCTGTATTTTCCAAAATTCCCTGATTATTTATAGTTATACGGAAATATTTTGAAAAATTGTTTTCAATTTTCAATTTGATCCTATTTTTGAATATTTTTACCTATTATATCCCGCCACCTTTCGCAATCGGATCCAAATCGGACCCCGCAGAGCTTGCCTGGATGCCGGATCAGCAAAAACTGTTATAGATAACGGTTCCAATTGAACAAGTCAACCCCTTCGGCAATTCGGACAAATGTAATCACGAGTTCCAACAAATCAATGCGCAAGTGGCCGGAAAAAAAGGTTTTACACCAAAAACGTTTGTGCTATACTGCCTTGCAATACACAATGACGGTTTGCCGCGTAATTGGGTGTTTACCGAATGTGGCTCTCATCAGCTAAGCGCTTTTTCACGTACCCCGGCACAGCATACTGAAAATCCGAGATATGAATACCAGAGCGACGAATCCAACCATTGTTTGTATCATCTGTCTCCTGTCCTTTGTCCTCAGCGGCTGTTCAACCGCCTTTATCGGTTTTCCCGAAAGCGGTTCGCCCCCGAACGCTGCCGCCAGTCCCCCCACAGCGGAAGAAAGTCCACCCGATGCCGCAGAGGCAGTCGTAACCCAGGCACCCGGTCCCGAGCAGGCCGCTGCCGCCGGTGCTGCGACAGCGATGGAAAATTCAGCGGTTTACAAATCGGAAACCGCACTTCTTTCGGCAATGAACGAAAGCCGCGGGGCTCTGTTGCGCGAAGTTGACGCGGAAAAGATTGCCCAACCACTGCTGGACGAGGCCTTGGACTACTGCGAAATCTCTCAGGAGTTCTGGCAAAAAGGTGAACTGGAAAACGCGATTGATGCGCTGGATCAGGCGTATTCGCTCATTCTGACTGTTGACACGGCCGATCACCCCAAGTTGATCCAGCAAAAAGAAGATCTTCGTTTTCTGATTTCCCGGCGAATCCTCGAAATCCATGCTTCGCGCAACATCGTGGTAAATGGGAATTTTCACGAAATTCCGGTGAACATCAACCGGTACGTGCGTGCTGAAATCGAAAATTTCACGACCGGAAATGAGCGGGAGTTTTTCGTTCAGTCCTACATGCGATCCGGCCGCTACCGGAGCCAAATCGTTTCTCAGCTGCGGGCCGCCGGCCTGCCGGAACAGCTGTCTTGGCTGCCGCTGATCGAAAGCGGTTTCAAGCCCAAAGCCCTTTCCCGGGCTCGCGCTTTGGGACTTTGGCAGTTCATCCCTTCGACCGGATACAAGTTCGGCCTGGCCCGTGACAAATTTGTCGACGAACGCCTCGACCCCGAAAAATCGACGCACGCGGCCATTGCGTACTTAAAAGAGCTACACCAGATATTCGGAGACTGGACAACCGTGCTGGCTGCTTACAACTGCGGGGAGGGAAGAGTGCTGCGGGTGATCCGGGAACAAAACGTGAACTACCTGGATAATTTCTGGGACCTCTATGAGCGGCTTCCATATGAGACGGCCCGATATGTACCCCGCTTTCTCGCAACTTTGCACATCGTCGGCAACCTCGATCAATACGGCTTTGACGACCTGCCGATGGAATCCCCCGCCGATTACGAGATCATAGAGGTCACCAAGCAGGTCCATCTGAAAAAGGTTGCCGGTGTCATCGGCGCCGCCGAAAAACAATTGGCAGATTTGAACCCCGAACTTCGGTACCGCATCCTGCCACCGAGGAAGTATGCCCTGAAGATCCCGCCCGATACCGGATCCACCCTGTACGCGAATCTCGACCGGATTCCAGTCTCTCAACCCCCCGAACCGGCATTTGTCTACCACCGAGTTCGCCGGGGGGAAACGCTGTCCATCATCGCCAGAAAATACCGAACGAGGGTGCGCAGCATCATGCGGGCCAACAACCTGCACAGCTCTCATTATATCGTTGCAGGCCGCCTTCTGAAGATCCCGCAGAGAGGGTACAAATACTCTCGCAGGGCAGCGAAAAGCGGAACTGTTGCCGGGGCATCCGGCCATACGGTTAAGCGGGGAGACTCCTTATGGAACATTGCCAATCGGTATGGTACGACAACGAAAAAAATTCAGGAGCTCAACAATCTCCAGACTACGGAACTGCATATCGGACAGGTTCTGAAGCTTCCCGGTAATGGAAACAACTCCCCACCCGACAAGGACTACCGTGTCTATGAAGTCAAACCCGGCGACAGCCCTTTCACCATCGCCCAGCAACACAACATGGCCCTATCCAAATTCCTGCACATCAATCGCCTGTCAGCGCGCAGTACAATATATCCTGGGCAGCAGCTTTACATTGAGTAATGGAAACTGTCGCGGTCGGCCAAGCGGTTCGTTTCACTCGATGGTGCGTGATCACCGGTGCACCGTCATCCGGGAAAACAGCCGTAATCAATCAACTGGAGCGCCGGGGCTGCAAGGTCGTACACGAGGCGGCCCGCGCCTATATAGGGGAAGAACTGGAAAAAGGGCTTACGCTGCAGAACATCAAAGCCGACCGGTTGGCTTTTGAACGCCGAATCCTTTTAAAAAAGGTGGAAATCGAATCACACCTGCCGGCAGCCGAACGGTGGTTCCTCGACCGGGCCGTTCCGGACAGCATTGCGTACTTCCGATTTGAAGGTCTCGATGCCAGCCAGCCCGAGCGGCTCAGCCGCTTGATCCGGTATCAGCATGTTTTTATCTTCGATCGGCTGCAATTTGCCCGTGATACGGTACGATCAGAGAACGATGAAAGTGCCGAATCCCTTGAACGTCTCCTTCAAGACTGTTACAGACAACTGGGCTATGAGCTGATCCGGGTTCCGGTCATGCCCGTAAACGAGCGCACACGTTTTGTGCTCGACTATCGATGAGGCGGCAATCGCTCGTGGATTCGGTTCGAGCCCGGGGGGGGTGATCATGCGACAGGATCAAAGAGAAGCACCTAAGCCTCGGGCGGATGCAACCAGTGGGGGAAAGAAAAAACCGGAATGGCGGTAATTGGCGAAAATCCCCTGACCTGGGCGGAAAACAAGCCCGGCTGGGTGACCTTGCATGCGGATGAGTTCGAAACGCTTGTGATCATCACCCAGTCGTTGAAACACCACAAGATCGAAGAGCTGGAGGTGGAAGTCCTCAAGGGGGAAGGCAAGCGGAAATTTTACAAGATTTTCGTCGACAATCTGGGGCTGGCCTACGAGTTGTTGAATGTGGCCCGGGTTTCCGGGTGGTAAACCGAAAAACAGATTCCATGAGGTGTTCAGGCTTCACGGATTTGACCCGATCAATTTCTGCAATTCCTCAAGTTCCGCTTTGTCCAGGTATCGCCACTGCCCCGGTTGAAGTGCCCCCAGCCTGATGCAGGCTATCCGTATCCTTTTCAACAGCACAACCCGGCTGCCGACTTTGCGCACCATTCGTCGGATCTGCCGGTTGCGCCCCTCCTGAAGGGTAATGCGAAAGCGCCGGGTGGATAGTCTCTTCACTTTTGCCTGACGCGTGCGTTTGCCCATCAGCGGCAGGCCCCTGGCCATCTTGTTCAACGCACCATCGGTGATGTCCTTCTCCACGGTGACTTCGTATTCCTTCTCGTGATCAAAGCTCGGATGGGTCAGTTTGTGGTGCATTTGCCCGTCATTGGTCATCAGCAGCAGGCCTGTGGTGTCCTTGTCGAGGCGTCCCACCGGAAACACCCGTTGCTCTACACCCACCAGGTCGACAACGGTCTTTTCGCCGGGGTGATCACAGCTGGATACAACACCTTCCGGTTTGTTGAGCGCAATGTACACGTGCTGCCGGGAAAGCTGAACAAGCTTTCCGTCCCATCGGACCAGGTCGTTGGCCGGATCTACTTTGGCACCCAATCTGGAGACGACTACACCGTTTACCGTCACCCGGCCCTGTCGGATATACTCCTCGCCTTTTCTACGGGAACAAACCCCGGCCTGGGAGAGATATTTTTGCAGTCGAATCTGTTCCATTCTTCGATCCCGGGTAAAGATGAAGGCGGCCAGAACCCGCGGGCAACGCAAGCGTTTTCAAGACATCCGTATCCAGATAGTTCCGGACACCGCCTAGCTTCTGTAGTCTGCGTTGATCTTTACATAATCTACGGAAAAATCGCAGGTCAGCATCGCTGCCTGACCGGAGCCCATCTTCAGGTCGATTCGGATGGCAAATTCTCGAGTCTGCAACACCCTGGTAGCCATAGCTTCAGCCTCCCGGCCGCAGCCCGTCCCGTTTTTGACCATCTGAACGTTGTCGAACAAAACATCGACGGCATCCGGGTTCATTTCGACCCCGGCGCGTCCGGCAGCGGCAAGAATTCTGCCCCAATTGGCATCCTGGCCGAAAAGAGCCGTTTTTACCAGGGGGGAATGCGCGACCGTTTCGGCCACTGCCCGTGCTTGTGTGTCCGTTGGAGCGCCGGTGACGATGATTTCCACCATTTTGGTCGCACCCTCGCCGTCTTTCACACACATTTTTGCCAGGCGCAATAAAACATCGTCCAGGCAGTGCTGAAATACCGCTGCGTGCTTCGGCTGCGTCAGCACGGCATCGGATGCGCCGTTTGCCATTACCAGGACCGTATCGTTGGTGCTCGTGTCACCGTCAACGGTGATGCGATTGAAAGATCGGTTCACCGCTGCCGTGAGAGCCTCCTGCAGCACGTCTGCGGAAGCCGTTATATCACTTACGACAAAACATAGCAGCGTGGCCAAGTCCGGCCGGATCATCCCCGCACCCTTGGCAATGCCGAGCAACCGGAAGTTCTTTCCATCGATCTTTGCGCCTGTGGCGGCGATTTTCGGTATGGTGTCGGTTGTCATGATGGCTTCAGCCAGGTCTGCAAACCCATCCGGTCGGCATGCCTGCACCAGTTCGGGTACTGCCGCTGTAATTTTGTCGATCGGCAGCGGCTGTCCGATCACTCCGGTGGATGCCACCAGTACCTGCTGTGACGGGATGGCCAACTTCTCCCCGACAGCCTCCGTCATGGCAATGGCAGCCCCCATTCCCCGGGTTCCGTTGCAGCAGTTGGCATTGCCGCTGTTGACGACAACCGCTCGTACCGAGCCGGAACGGATACGCTCCTGATCCAACAGGACGGGGGCGGCCTTAACCCGGTTGCGGGTGAAAACACCGGCCACAGTGGCCGGCCGGCTCGAAAAGATGAGGGCTAGATCCTTTTTATTCTTTTTCTTGATCCCCGCCGCCACACCGGCGGCCAGAAAACCTCCCACCTGCAAATCGTCCATAATGATCGTTCCTTTTGCCCATGGCGGTTGCCTGTTCGAACGGGTCTGCGCGCAAATTGCCGATCAGCACCCATTTCTCATGCCGGTTTCAAGCATCTCCCACCGGCATACGTTATGGTCTTTACTCATTATACCGGCTTTGTCAATTTACACGTCACGGTATCCAAAAAATCTTTATCAACGCCGAATTCTGTGATAAAAAGTCTGTTTTGTCGACAGTATATCATGCGGCATGAGACGCCCATCGCAAAACGTACATCGATTTTCCGTTGAATGGGGGAGAACAGATGGACAAGCTCAGCGCTCACTGCAAGCGTTGCGGAATTCCGCTGGTGGTGCACAGGACCTGACGGCAAACTTTTCTGTATTGCCGTGCATGCAATACCCGATATGCCATAGAGTCCTACCGTGACTGTATCGACGATACATTTGACGAGGCACTTGCGGATGTTCAGTGCAATCGTTTCTAAGCGAACGGGGAAAGGCAGCTGTAAATGGATTTCAAGCTGACGGAAGAACAAAAGCAGATTGTTTCAGCAATCGATGAGGCGGGCAGAAAAGAGTTTGCACAAAAGGCCGCTCGCTGGGATGAAAACCACGAGTACCCTTGGGAAAATGTCCACCGGTTGCGGGAAATGAATGTCCTGGGTATGACAATCCCTGCTGAATATGGCGGCCAGGGACGACCACTGATCGATGCCGTGCTCGCCATCGAAACCGCTGCCAAGTATTGCGGCGTAACCGGACGCGTCATCGTGGAGACCAATATGGGGGCGTTGGGCTGCATCATGGCCTACGGAACAGACCAGCAGCGAAAACTGGTGGCCCGCCGTATCCTGGAAGAAGGTGATAAACCGGCCATCGGCATGACCGAACCCGAGGCGGGAACCGCACTGACGGACCTGCAGGCAACCGCAGAAAAAAAAGGCGACCGTTTCATCGTTAACGGAACAAAACACTGGATCACCGGTGGCGGTGTTTCGGTAACCAATCTGATTTTTGCCCGTTTCATAGAAGATGGGAAGGATTTGGGTATCGGCGGCATTCTGGTGGACAAAGGAACCCCGGGGTTCAGCTTTGGTCGGGTCGAAAGGGCCATGGGGCTGCGAGGCATCCCGGAAACCGAGCTGATCTTCAAGGATTGCGAAGTGCCGGCAACCAATGTCGTGGTTCAAGGAGATGGAAACGACGGGTTCAAAAAGCTCATGTACGGCTACAACGGCCAGCGGGTCGGCGCCAGTGCCGTTGCTCTGGGAATCGCGCAGGGCGCCCATAATCTGGCCATCGACTGGATGAAACGTCGCAAAGCCTTCGGGAGACCCATCTCTGAATTCCAGGGGCTGCAGTGGATGATGGCTGAAGCCGAGATGGAACTCAATGCTGCGCGCCTGCTTATCTACAAGGCGGCCTGCAACGCCCGCGATCTGCCCAACAACGTCAAACTCCCCCACATGGATGAAGCCTCGATGGCAAAGGCGTACACCGGCCATGCGGCCCTGGATGTGGTCAGCGAAAGCCTGCAGATGTTCGGGGCCTACGGATATTCCCAGGATCTGCCGCTGGAACGGATGTTCCGCGATGTGCGCATGTTTCAAATCGGCGGCGGCACCACGCAGGCCCAAAAAAATATGATCGCACGGTCGTTATTCCGCCGCAAGTTTGATCTGCGCGGATAATCGCTGCAAACCAACAAGGCACTACATAAATCAACCGTGCAGGATAAAGCCATGACAACCCCTCTCGCCTTAGATGGCGTAAAAGTTCTCGATTTCACCCGCGTGCTGGCCGGTCCTTACGCGACGATGCTGCTTGGAGACCTGGGTGCGGAAATCATAAAAGTCGAACCGCCACAAGGTGATGAGAGCCGCAGCTGGCCCCCGATGCTCGCCAACGGCCAAAGCGGATATTTCATGGCTTTGAATCGAAACAAAAAATCAATCCGCCTGAACCTGAAAGCCGACCGGGCGGTGGAAATCGCCAGAGACCTGGCATCCCGCGTCGACGTGATCGTGGAAAACTTCACCCCCGGAGTTGCCGGCAAGCTGGGTGTCGATTACACCAGCCTCCACAAGGATCATCCCGGGCTGATCTACTGTTCCATCTCCGGTTTCGGTCAGAACGGACCCTACCGCAACAAAAAAGCGTATGACCCCATCATTCAGGGTATGACCGGTTTGATGTCGATAACCGGCGAAAAGGGCCGCTCACCGGTTAAAATCGGCATTCCGATCACAGACCTGGTGGCTGCCAACAAAGCGGTGATTGCGATACTGGCCGCCTACGTCCACCGACTGAAATCCGGCGCCGGCCAGTACATCGACGTAGCACTCTATGACGGCATGATCTCCATGCTGACGATCATGGCCATGGATTATTTCGCAACCGGCCGGCCGCCGGAAAGGTGGGGGTTGGACCACATCCACCGGGTGCCGGCCAGGGCCTTCGAAACTGCAGATGGCAAGTACGTGCAGGTGGCGGCCACCAGTGACAGCATGTACCCAGTATTTTGCAGAATGCTCGGCGAGGAGGCTCTTGCCACCGATCCTCGTTTCGAAACCAACGCCAGCAGGGTTGAAAACCGCGAGCAGCTCATGCCGCTGCTGGAAAAGAAAATGCGCAGCAAGACCCTGGATGAATGGCTGATGCTTTTCGAAAAAGCAGGCATACCGTGCGGACCGATTCTGGATCTGAAAGAGGTATTCGCTGATCCGAACATCGCCGCCCGGGATTTGCTTGTGCCGGTGGAGCATCCTGTTGAAGGACCGGTCCAGCTGCTCGGGTTTCCGTACAAACTCTCTAAAACGCCTCCTCGGACCAGGCTACACCCGCCGCTGCTGGGCGAGCAGACCGCCGATATTCTCACCGAATGGCTCGGTTACAGCCCCAGCCGCATTGAACGTTTGCGGGCGGACAATGTCCTATGATCGTTGACAGTCTGGTACCGGTCTTTGCCCTGATCCTGCTCGGCAAGCTGCTGGAGTACTTTGATGTAGTGGGACGCGGTTTTGCCGAAACCTCCGACCGTCTGGTGTATTATATTTTCTTCCCTGCGCTTCTGTTCTGGAAAATCGGCGGGCTGCCCGCCGGCTCCATCGTCGACTGGAAATTATACCAGGCAACCGTTTTTACCATCATTGCCGCCTTCCTGATCGGCCTGGCGTGCATCCGCATCCTAAAGGTTCCCGTCTTCCAGGCAGGCGCCTTTTCCCAGAGCGGTTACCGGGCCAACACGTACATCGGGATGGCCGTCGTCATTAATGCACTGGGAGCAGATCACGCCGGTCGATTCGGCATGTTTCTGGGACTGGTGATTCCGCTGGTCAATGTACTGGCAGTGTCGACCCTTATCTGGTTTTCGGAAGCCAAACCGAGTCCGCAACAGCGGTTGTGGTTAACCGTCAAGGCCCTGCTCGGCAACCCCTTAATCCTGGCCTGCCTGGCCGGGCTGCTATTCGCCCGTTTGGAGGTGAATTTTCCACCCTTTCTGGCAAACACGCTGCAATTGGCGGCATCGGTCAGCCTGCCCCTGGCACTGATATCCATTGGAGGGTCCCTTTCAACGGCAGCGCTGGAGGGCCAGCTCAAACTCGCCGCATTGGCGGCAACATGTAAAGTGATCGTGTTCCCTGCGGTCGGATTGGGCTTCCTTTGGCTGTTGGATGTCGGCGGAAGTTCTTTTCGAATGGCGATGATCTTTTTCGCCCTGCCGATCGCCCCATCGGCTTACGTACTGGCGGCACAGCTTCAAAGTGACGCGAATCTTGCCGCAGCGTCGATAGTGCTGTCCACCGTGGTTGCTTTATTCACGCTACCTGCTGTACTGTGGTTGATTCAGTAGTATGCTGAAAAAAACCTTTACAATAACCGTTGAGTACGACGGCACCGATTTCCACGGGTGGCAGCGTCAGAAAAAAGATCCGACGGTGCAGGCGGAGATCGAGTCAGCCCTGCAAACCATTGTGGGTCGGCCGATCACCGTCGCAGGCTCCGGCAGAACCGATGCCGGCGTTCATGCCCTCGGACAGGTCGCCAGTTTCACGTGTGAGACGCAGCTTAGCGAAAATGCCCTGATAAACGGTCTCAACGCTCTGCTGCCGGATGCGATCGTCATCAAGAACTGCCGTCAGGCGGACGACACTTTTCATGCCCGCTTCAGTGCAAAAGGGAAAACGTACCGCTACCGAATACTGAATCGCCGGCTGCCTTCGGCGATCGAGCGGCGATATGCGTGGCACATTTCCCGGCCTCTGGACCACAACGCCATGCGCGCGGCGATCAGACACATTGTCGGCACTCATGATTTCAGTTCTTTCGAAGGATCGGGAAGTCCGCGGCCACATTCCAGAAGAACCGTCATGCGAGCGGAATTGATAGAGGAAAAAGACCGGCTGCTTGTGCTGGAAATCGAGGCCGACGGATTCCTGCGTCACATGGTGCGCAACATCGTCGGGACCCTGGTGGCGGTGGGTCTGGGCAAAGTTGAAGTCGAAGAGTTCCAGCAGATACTGCTGTCGAGAGACCGTGGCCGCGCCGGTGTAACTGCACCGCCCCAGGGGTTGTTCCTGGTTTCGGTTTCCTACTGATCGAATTTTAGACCTCGATCACTTCGGTGCGAGAAAATTTCGCTCCGTTCCTCATGGACGGCTGTCCGCCTGCCCCGCCTCTCCCTGCAACTTCATCATGTTCAACTGTTCATTGTAAAAAGCGATCACTTCCCGCCGGCGAAGCATACCGATCAAAATGCCGTGATCCTCTTCCTTTACCACCGGCAGGCTGTCGATATTGCGGATCGTGAACTTTTGAAGCACCGTGTTGAGATCTTCAGATGGAGTGGTAACGATGATGGAGGTGGTGCCGATATCCTTCATTACCACCAGGTCTTCAATTTCCTGGGAAAAAAGAACCGCACGCACATCGTTAATGGAGAATATGCTGACCAGGCGATGGTTGTGATCCATCACAGGGAAGTAATGCTGATCGGTTTTGGAAAAGTAGGTTTTGAAGTCCGAAAAGGTCATGTCCTGCGGGATAAGCGTAACTTTTCTGACATGATCCATCAGATCCCGGACGTGGATGGCCTGCAGTATGTCGACAAAAAAATCCCCCGTGTGGGCCGGTGAATCGATTCTGCTTTTCACCTGACGATGGAAGATGGTCCATCGGCGCGCTGCAAGATAGGATACCGAGCAGACCAGCAGGCTTGGCAGAAGCAGGTGATAGGAGTTGGTCATTTCACTGACGAAGATGATCGTAGAGATCGGAGTGTTGGAGACCGCCGTAAAAAACCCGGCCATGCCGACCACCACGAAAGCACCCGGTTCGGTGACAAGACCGGGCAGGATGTGGTGAAACGCCCTGCCTACCGCCCCGCCCAGGGCCCCACCGATTACCACCGATGGGCCGAACACACCGCCACTGCCGCCGGAGCCGATCGAAAAGGAGGTGGTGAGCACCTTGCCGAAGGCCAGCAGCAACAAAAACGGGATGGTCAGCTCGTTGTCCAGGGCCATCTGGGCAAATCCGTATCCGAAAGCCAGCGTCTGAGGGAGAAAAAACCCGATGACCCCCGTGCACAGACCGCCGATTGCGGGTTTCAGGTGATTGGGGATCTTCAGATTGGCAAAAACCCCGATGGTTCCATAAAAGGCCTTGACGTAGAAGGCACCGACGGCGACCAGCACGATAGCCAGAACCAGGTAAGGTCCCAGCTCCAGCGGGTTCTGGAAAAGAAAATCAGGCGAGTCGAACAGCGAACCCCAACCAAACACCAGGCAAAACTCACAGTATGCCACCACGGAGGAAATTCCGGCCGGTATGATCACTTCCGACTCGAATTCGGGATCCCGGTAGAGCACTTCCGATGCGAACAGCGCCCCGGCAAGCGGCGCCCGGAAAATACTTCCCACCCCGGCGCCGATGCCGGCTGCCATCATGATTCGCCGTTGCCTGTCGGAAAGTTTCAACCGGGTGGCCAGAAAGGACCCGAAGCCGGCTCCGATCTGGGCGATCGGCCCTTCCCTTCCACCGGAGCCTCCCGTGGTCAGCGTAATGGCCGAGGCAATGGTTTTGATAATGGGAACCCTGCCCCGGATGAAGCCGCCCTTGTTGTGATAGGCGTTGATCGCAGCATCGGTCCCGTGACCTTCGGCCTCCGGCGCAAAGGTGTATACCAGCCAACCGCTGATTATACCGCCGAACGCCGGAAGCAGCAGCAGCATCCATCGGTTGAAGGGGCGATCGGTCGGAGCGAGCAGGTGATGCTCCCCGGCCGGTGAAGGCGGCCGGTAGCCGGCGATCCAATCCAGAAAATAATGCATCCCGAGCTGGGTCAGGTAGTGAAAGACGATCGAACCGAGGCCGGCAATCAGACCGATGACCACAAAGTACATGGTCCATTTGCCGGCCCGGACCAGGTCAAAGGAGCGGCCCTGCTCGATGATGGAATGAATGTGTTCGGTGCTTCGCTCCCAGTAATTCTTTTTGCTCATAGCGTATCGGTATAAGGCTGATCAGCGGGCGGCGTCGGCCGGGAGGGCTGCCCGGTCCCATCAGCTCTGCAGGTCCATCGCACCCTGAAATATGATGTCGAACAGTTCCGGAAGATCTTCCTCCTCGACACAGGAAAAGGCCACTCGCAGGTTCCTGTCGCCAATCGCAATCAGTCCCACCCCGTATCGTTCCAGCAAATGCCGGCGCAGGGATTCAGCGTCGATTTTTTTAAGCTTCACACACATAAAGTACCCGGAGTTGAAAGGATATGCCTCCCAGACTTCGGTGAATTTCGGGTCGCTGAGAATCTGTTTGATCTTCCGCGCGCGATTTTTCAGGATCTGAAACTTTTCGGCCTTTTCTGCGCCATAATTCTTGCTGCTCATCGATTGGAAAAGAATCGATTGGCTCAGGTGGCAGGCATTGGAAATACTACCCCGCACGCATCCGGCCGTCTTTTTCTCCAGGGCTTCGTATACCGCGGCGGCGTCTGTTCGCATCTGCGCCCCGTAGGTGATAAAACCCACCCGCAATCCCCAGGCGAAGTTTTCCTTTGTGCATCCATCCATTTTGGCAGCCAGCAAGCGGGGATGGGTGCCGCTGAGCAGGGCGAACATCGATTCCTTCAGCGTCTCTTCTTCATAGAAAAGGCCAAAGTAGGAATCGTCGGTGGCGACAATCACGTTCGTGCCGCTGTCGGCCGTTTCGATCAGAATCCGGGCAATTTCCTCCGCCTCCTTCCGACTGACCGTATATCCGGAAGGGTTGTGGGGAAAATTCAGCATAACGACCACCTTGGCGTGCTGTGCGGCCTGCTCACGCAAACAAGTGGCAAAGGCATCCAGGTTGAAGCGGCCGTCATCCGCAAACACGGGGTACTTCACGATAAAGGCGCCCTTGCGGACACCGAAAATCATATTGTAATTGCCCCACATCGGTTCGGGCAGAATTATCACATCACCGGGATCGACCCACAAATCGGCAAAGACGCTGATTCCATGCGTGATGCCCGATGACACCACCGGCATGCTGATCGCCTGGCCCTGCAGGGTGGGGTTTTTTTCATACAGGCTTTTCTTCCAGCTTGACCGCAGCTGCGGAATGCCAAATGAAGGTGCGTAGGTAATCGACTCGCTCGGCGGCAGTCCGTGAATAAACTCCATAACGGAGTTCAACCGCATGGTACGACCCTTTTCTTTGGCAATGCCGGCGGTGGCATTGAAGCGGTGGGCTTTTTCTCTGGCTTCCGCGCTTTGGGTAAGGATGCCCTTTGGGAAAAAGAGTTGCTTGCCGACACCGGAGAGCATCTCCAGCAGATGCGGGTTGCCGCTTTCAATGGTCTGATTGAGTTCGATGGCTATGGGATTCATCGTACAGTCCTCATTTTAGATTTTTGGATACAATATCGGCAGTGAGTTTCAGAAATTTATGTATGCCTTCCAACCTATCAGCTGAATTCCAAATAGCAATAAAAAAACCCCGCCCATAAAAATGGAACGGGGTTTACCTTCGGATCGGTAACGTTATCTCCTGCTCCCTCGCTTTGAGGCTTTTAGCGGATTGATTTTCGCACTGGTTTGCGCGTTTGCAGAAGAAACGTGTGTGGCCATATTGCAGTTGCTGACTTTCCATTTGAGACCCGGATCCGGGCAAGCTGAACAGTACCATCCTGACGTGTATTGAGCTTTGCGACCGCAACCGTCACACTTCTCCACGACCTCGTGGCAAATCCCGCCGTTGTAAGAACAACCGTTGGTCGTCATGAACGGGCACTCCACACCTTCTCTAACCGTTGTACAATGCATCGGAACCACCCCCTTATACTGTATTTTCACTGCTGAGTTATTCCCTCCCCCAAAAAAAACAGGGAACCTTATTCCCTGTCACGTTTGGGTAGCGGAATCCATCAAGCGGCGGAATATAGTGGGTGTCGTTGAATTTGTCAATAAAAAAACGTAAAAATTTCTTTTGGAAACCAACACGGGATGGGATACAATAGAGGGTCTGAAATCGCCGGGAACCATCCCCGGCAGGTGAGACCGCCGGCTTGTCGCTTTCCCGCTTCATTTCATGCAAGAAGCCGGCGGCGGCATCTTGACGGGAAGCACATAACCCGGTTTCACGTTTGAATCCAAAAAGGAGCGAAAAATCGACATGCACCCAACCGAATGCGAGCCGCTTGAAACGACCATCCAAAGCCTTGGTCCTGCAAAAATATCGTCACCGGTGCAAGAGCCGGTTACCGATCACAATGGCGTGGGCCTGGTTTCCGACAGCGACCGAATCGCCGTCGACCTGAACATCGCCAGGCTCAAATCGACGATCGAGTCCGGCCATACCCCCCCTTCCTTCGAACTGGCCGGACCGCGCGAAAAGATTTACTTTGATCCGAGCAAGATGCGCGCTGCGCTGGTGACATGCGGCGGTCTCTGCCCGGGCCTGAACGACATCATCCGCTCCATTGTACTGGGGCTTCACTACGGATACGGTGTGCGCAACATCTGCGGAATCCGTTATGGGCTGCAAGGGTTTATCCCCAAATATGGCCACGAGACTATCGATCTCGATCCGGATCGCGTCACCGATATCATGAACCGGGGCGGATCGATACTCGGTTCCTCCCGGGGACCTCAATCGATTGACGAAATCACCGACAGCCTGGAGCGGATGAATATCGGTGCCTTGTTTATGATCGGCGGTGATGGAACACTGATGGCGGCCTTGCGAATCTCCGACGCCATTCTCGAAAGAGGGCTGAAAATCAGCGTTATCGGAATACCGAAAACCATCGACAACGACATCATGATGGTATCGCGATCATTTGGATTCGACACGGCCGTAGATGTGGCCACCGGCGCTATTAAGGGAGCCCACAACGAGGCCCAGGGATATCCGAACGGCATCGGTCTGATCAAGTTGATGGGGCGACATTCCGGCTTTATTGCGGCAACGGCAACCCTGGCCCAGCAGGATGTGAACTTCGTACTGATCCCTGAAATCGATGTTGACCTGGAGGGTGAAAACGGGTTTTTGCGAAAACTGGAAAAACGCCTCGAGCTGCGTGGACACGCCGTGGTGGTAGTAGCCGAGGGATTCGGTCAAAAGTTCTTTGAAGATGCGGGGCAGGAACGGGATGCCTCCGGCAACATCAAGCTCAAAGACATCGGTTTGTATTTAAAAGACCGGATCAAGGGCTACTTTGACCAAAAAGGGATCGATGTATCCCTGAAGTATATCGATCCCAGCTATATGATCCGCAGTCTGCCGGCCAACGCCAACGACAGCGTTTTCTGTGGACTTCTCGGACGCGGCGCCGTTCATGCCGGAATGGCCGGTAAAACCAAAATGATCATCAGCCACTGGAACAATGCGTTTGTCCACGTGCCCCTGCCGCTGTGCGCCGGTAAACGAAAACAGGTCTCTCCCCACGGCCGGCTGTGGCGAACGGTGCTGGAATCCACCGGACAGGGATCACTGCGCAACGAGTAGATGGTCTGTTACCGGGGAAGGGTCGTGCCAGCCCAGCAATACCCGGTCCATCTACTCTAACTCCACAAACTGGGACCCTTCGATCTGCAGCAGGCTGAGTTCCTTGAGCGCATCACCGGTTTCATCAAAGGTAGTCAGGCCGGTAACGCCCGGATAATCGCGGATTGCCAGCAGTGCCTCCCGAATGGCGGTCCGGGTACGCACCTCCGGATGGCTGATGATATCAAACAGCATGGCGGCTGTATCAAAGGTGGTTGCCTCGATGAATCCCGGCTTTTCACCATAGGTGCTCTCAAAAACGTCCACGAAGTTCCGGATTCGAACAGAGCGGCTGCCGGAGAAAAACCCGTCGGGCATGATGGCACCCTGCACATAATCTCTGGCCATTTCGATCAGTTTCGGATGATGCCAGAGGTTGGTGCCGAGCAGATAGACGTCTTCGACGTCGTAAAATGCAAGCTGGGGTACGATCAAGCCGGCTTTGGTGGGTGCATCGGGTATGAAAATCGCTTCAAAGTCGACAATCGCTTGCGGCTCGTCCTCTTCTTTGCGCAGGCCTTCGGACGCTCTGCCCCGTTCCGGATTGTCTCCGTCTGTGAGCGGATCCTTCTGCGTTGGCGGCCGCACGATCGGCTCCAGTTCCAGCGGCACTTCGTAGTACAGCCCCACCAGCTTCTTGATGGAATCAGCAAAATCGGTATAGGCCGGATCGTATGATTCGACCCCGACAACCCGCCCGCCGGTTTGGACGACTTCGTCCCAGAACAGATTCATGAAGGTCGCACCGTACTTTTCCTCCGGGTAGAGTATCGCGAAGTTCTGCACCGCAAGCGTTTCGACAGCAAAGGTGACCAGTCTTTTGACCTGCATTTCAGGGGTGAGAAAATTTCGAAACACGTTGTCGCCGATTTCGGTAATCTTTTCTTTCTGCGTAATGGTGATGATCGGAATTCCGTTTTCCTGCGCCAGACTGGCAGCATATTCCGCGCCGACCAGCGGGCCGATGATCGCCGCCACCTTTTCCTGCACCAGCTCTTCCATTGCCGCTACCACCCTTTCGGGTTCCGAGCCCGTGTCTTTGACAACCAGGTGGATCGGCTGCAGTTCCGGTCTGCTGTTAAACTGGGACAGGGCAAGTTCGATGCCCTTCAGCGCCCGGACGCCGTAGGCCTGGTAGCGCCCGCTCAACGGCAGGAGGCAGCCGACGGTTGACTGGTAGTAGAAGGTTTTTTCGGAGATCTCATCGCGCAGGGTTTTTGCCTGCTCGGAAAGCTCGTGTTGGGGATAGGCGGCGAGAAACCCGGAAAGCGCCTTGTGGGCCTGATCATACCTGCCCTCCTGCGCGTATTTCACGCCGAGTTGAAACATCAGGTACCCCCGCGGGGATTCCTCTTCCACGTATCCCAGCAACGATTCGATTTCGGAGGGTTCGAGCAGGCCGATCGCCGTTTTGAGTTTTTCCGCAACAACGGTTGCCTGCGGCTCTCCCGCCTCCTTTGCGGCCATGGTATAAAAATAAACGGCATCTTCGGGCGATTGCATGGCCAGGTAGGTATCCCCCACGATGATGTAGGTTTCGGAAACCTGCTGCCCGGTTTGCGCTTCCTCGAGGATCACCGATGAAAGCTGAATCACCTCCGGGTATTTTCCTTCAAGGTAATAAAGGTTCAGAATTCCGATCTTCGCATCCGTTTGAAAAGTGCTCTGCGGTCGATCGGAAAGCAGCCGGTCGAACTGCTGCCGCGCTGCCTCGTAATTTCCCAGGCGCATGTAAGCCGTGCCCATCCGAACCATTGCCAGGTCGACTCCCGCCCCATCCGGATACCGCTGGATATAGAGCTGATATTTCGCCAGGGCCGCTTTAAAATCTTCCTGCTTGAAGAGCTGATCCGCATCGGCCAGCAGCTGCTGGTCTGCACGCAGCGGACCGGGCTGGACGGGAGGCTCGGTAACAACAACTTGTTTCGGGGCGCAAGACACCGCCAGCAGCAGCATCAGCAGGCCTAACAGTCGCAAACGGTTTTTCATGATTCCCATCTGATTTCGACACCCATATCAAGTCTGGTTCAAGAGTTGTCGGCGTAGCGCTTTTGGATGGATCGGAGGACGTCGATGCTGGAGAAAAATATGTCCACCAGCTCCGGATCGAAATGATAACCGGCCTCCTTTTCGATGGTGGCCAGCACCTCGGATTCCTCCCAGGCCTCCTTGTAAATCCGAGCCGACGAAAGCGCGTCGTAAACATCCGCCAGGGCGACAATCCGCCCGAACAGCGGGATGTCTTCCCGCTTTTTTCCCTGGGCCTGACCATCCGGGCCGATTCGGCCCGACATCGGCTGGCCGGTGTGAATGTCCACGTAGCCGGGGTATCCTTTGCCGTCCCAGCGTTCGTGATGGCTCAGCGCCACCTGGGAGGCGGCTTCATCAAGATCCGACTTCTGTCCTAAAAACAGCTGGGCGCCGAGAACCGTGTGCTGTTTCATGACTTCGAACTCGTCGTTGTTGAAGCGCCCCGGTTTTTTCAGAATCAGGTCCGATATCGCCACCTTGCCGACATCATGCAGCATGGCCGCCATGCGGAGGATATCGCGGTTGGAGTCGACCTCCTTTTGCGCCATATTTCTTTTCAATGCCCATTTTTCGTAGATTTCAACGGCAAAGCCCCCTACACGGTTTACGTGCGCCCCGGTTTCCTTGGGATCGCGCAGTTCAGCCATGCGAATCATCCGCAAGATAATGGCCCGTGTCATCTGGGCACGCTCCAGGGCGACGGCGGCGATGCTGGCAAAATGCATCATCATTTTTTCGTCTTTTTTCGAAAAGGAAACGACCTTGCCCTGGGAATTCTGGGTGTTGATGATCTGCAGGATACCGAGCAGATCCCCGCGTGCTGATTTCAACGGAATGGTCAGCGCCGATCGGGTCGTATACCGGGAGGCAATGTCGAACTCTTTGCTGAAGTTATATGGAGTCGTCGCATCTATTTTATAAACGTCCGGGATGTTGAGGGGCTGGCCGGTGGCCGCCACGTAGCCTGCAATGCTCTGCTCGTTGATGGGCAGGCTGAAAGTGGAATAGATCAGCTTTTCGCCCTTCGACAACCTCTTTTGCAGCGTGTCGTTCTGGGTGTACGTGAATTTGAGTGTGCCGTTTTCGGCGATATAAATCGAACCCGCGTCCGCGTTTACAAAACGGCGCGCCTGGGTCAAGATGTGCTCCATGAGGATGTCGAGATCCCGCACCTGATTGAGTTCGATAACCAGATGGGTCAGCGTTTCGATCTTTTCCTTCTCGGTTAACATGACCGCTCCTTTTCGCGCCGGTCACAATCCATTCGGTCACCCGGTGATCTCCTTGATAGTCCAAGCCCGCTGCCCGGTCAAGTCACAGATCGATCGACGGCGAAAACAGGGGGGATCGATCGCTGACCGTTTATACGACTTGCTGCCGGTATCAGCAGGCAAATACCATAGCACAAGAGCGCTGAAAATTGAAGCAATACACGGCCGCTGCCATCGCGGCGCATGCGGGCAAATCCGTATCCGGAAGAGATGATCGGCGGCTTCGCCACGATGGGCGGAAATTGCAAAAACAGCCGGTTTGTGATACGCTATGACATGAATTGAGGAGAGAGACGAACCCCCGCGCAACGCTTCGGCATTGCCTCAAGGGCCGATCAGGCAACGAAAAACCGGCCCTTGATCGTTTCTAAAAGGAGGACATAGGAATGAAGTGGATCATACCGGTGATATTGATCGGTACGTTGCTGATAGGTTATCCGGTTTCGGCCGAATTTTACAAATATTACGACGAGAACGGCAACGTCCACTTTACCGATGATTACAACAAGATCCCGCTGGACCAGCGGGAAGAGGTCGAAGGCTATGAGGAGTCGATAAGCGAAGAAACCCCGTCCGAAGAAACCCCGGAGGAGGCTGACAGCGCCGAGGCTGAAACAGAAACGGAAGGAGCTGAAGAAGATGGCGAAACGGCCGCCACTGAAGAATATGACGTCGATGCCAAAGCCGGCGAATTTGAACAGCGCAAGGTGGAGATGGAGCAGGAATATGAAGAACTGGTAAAAGAAAGAGAGCGCCTGGATCAAATGCGCAAGGATATAAAAACCCAGAAACAACTCAAAGCCAGTGGTTATAATGAAGGCGTAAAGGCCCTGAACGAAAAGATGAAGGAACACGACCAGAAAAGACAGGAACTGATTTCCGAAATCGAGCAGCACAATGCCAAACTGTCTGAAGAAAAGGTCTCCCGCAAGAAAGCATCCGCAGAAAAAGCGGAAGGTGACTGACCCCGACCCTTCCTCTCGCGTAAAACCCACCTGATCAAACCAGCGTCCTGCTGCCGTTGAGAGCGGAGCTGTTCGCTCCACAAGCCGTTTTCTTTCCTGAAAAAATCCTGCCGATCCAGTCCGTTCATCAATCCGAACCCAGAAAGATCCGGCGGCAGCAGTGCGGTGTTGACTCCGCCGCCATGTTGTTCTAAATTTTCACCTGAACGGAACAAACCGAACGGTTCCAACCGACAAAGGAGAGAAAAATGCCAGAAAACAGCGTGCGTCCGGCAGATTTTGAAAAGGCCTTGGCCGTTGGGCGGCCACCCAACATAGCCGCTTTGTTTCCCAACTCAAAAGCGATGATCGTCAGCGGAAAATATATCGATCGGGCGATGCTCACCAAGGGCAATTCGATCGCCATGGCAGCCAACGGTCGCAATCATTTCGTCATTCGCGGCGCCCTGCGGGCCGCTCAGCGGGCAAACGCCGCCCTTATCATCGAAATCGCCAAGTCAGAAGGCGGGGCCAACGCCTACTGTGCGGTAAACTACTGGAACATCGCCCGCCAGGTGGATGCGGCATGCAATGAAATGGGCATCACCATTCCGGTGGCCATCCATGCGGATCATTACGGCATCAAGAACCAGGCGGATGTCGAAGCAGCCAAGGTTGAAATTCCGACTTTGTTCGAAGCAGGGATGACGTCCATCGCCATCGATGCTTCCCACCTGCCGGATGACCAAAACCTGCTGGCCAACCTGGCGCTGCATCCGGTCGTCCCCGCCTGGGCAGGCCTGGAAACCGAAGTGGGTGAAATCAAAGGAAAAGAAGGGCTCTCCACGGTCGAGGAAGCCTCGTTTTTAATCCAGGGACTCAATGCCCACGGTATATTCCCCGACTGGATCGCTTTAAACAACGGGACCACTCACGGCCTTGAGGCCAGCGGCCAGGGGATCCAGGTCGAACTCACCGAACAGATCCACAACGCCCTGGAAAAGTACGCTGTATCCGGCGCCCAACACGGTACGTCCGGAAACAGCTCGGAGAGACTGCGGGAGATCGCCGCCCGAACGCGCACCACCAAAGCAAACGTTGCCACCGCGCTGCAGATGATCTCCTGGGGCGTCGAGGTCAATGATTACGGCAATGCCATTTTAGATGACAGCGGAAGTTTCAAAAAGGTCAGCAGCCGGGGAGCCACCGACACGCTGTGGGCCGAGATGGTCGCCTATGCCGAAGCAAACGGGCTCAAAGGCGGCAACTTTAAAAAATTGAACCTTCCTTTCGAAAACAAACTGCTGGGGCAGCCACGCGACATTCGAGAAAGAATGATTCAAGACGTGGAGGGCTTCGCCTACAATATGATGGCCGACGTCTTCAACGCCGCCGGCACTGCATCATTGGTCATTGAGGCCATCCTGGCAAACGGATCCCACGATCCGGGCCCCAAGGCGCAGCGGATCGAATCACCTGACGAATGGACCTCGGATAAGATTGTCGCCCGTGCCGAGCTGCTTACCACAGACAAGGGCCCGGCGGGCGATTTCGACGACTGATCCATGCACCGAGAACAGTTTTGCCCCTACTGCGGGTCCCGCCTGTCGGATCAAATCCGCGAAGGGTTTCGGCGTCCTTTCTGCGAACACTGCCGGATACCGATATACAGAAATCCGGTGCCGGCCACCTGCGTGGTGGTGGCCGATCACCGGCAACAAATTCTGCTGGTAAAACGGAGGGTGGAGCCGAAAACCGGGCAGTGGTGCCTGCCGGGCGGTTTCATGGAACTGGATGAGCTACCAGAGCAGGCAGCTCTGCGGGAGCTGAAAGAAGAGACCGGTCTCAATGGCCAGATCGAGCTGCTTTTGGGGGTAACGACCCATCCGAGCAAAACGGTCGATACCGTGCTGGTGATCGGCTACCTGGTCACCCGGTTCACCGGCAGGCCGATGCCCGGCGACGATGCCTCCCGGCTGGCCTGGTTTCATCCACAGCGGATTCCCCCGGTTGCCTTCCGAAGCCATCGACGTTTCATCCGGCTGTATTACGCTGCCTGTGCGGATTGAAAAAAACGACCGATTCTTTCATTGACCGTTTCAGGTCTGCAGCCGGTTTGACGATAAAACAATCTTTCCCTGACTTGCATTGCGACCCGAGGGGCGATCACCGCTCGTTGCGCTTAATGCGCTCCCAGATGGCGTCCAGCTCGGCCTGGGACATGCCGCTCACCTCCCGTCCCTGCTCCGTGACAATTTTCTCCAACCGCCGGAATCGCTCTTCGAATTTTCTTGTGGATGCCGTCAGGGCCGTTTCCGGGTGAACGCGCACAAACCGGGCCAGGTTCACCAGGGTGAAGAGCAGATCGCCGAATTCAGCAGCCACCTGGGCGCGGTCGTTATCTGCCGATGCCTTTTGCAGCTCCTCCCACTCCTCTTTAACCTTTCCCATCACGCCGGGGATGTCGGCCCAGTCGAAACCAACGCTGGCAGCCCGCTCAGACAGACGGTATGCGCGCATCAGGGCCGGCAGCTGAACCGGCACGGAATCCAGAATGGAACCACCCGGGCTGTGCTTTTTCTCCTCTTTCTTGATTTCGTGCCAGCGCTTGCGGATCTGCCGGGTGTTCTCCACGCGGTCGTGGCCAAAAACGTGGGGGTGGCGACGCGTCATTTTGGCCGTGTTCAAATCGGCGACGCGCCCGATGTCAAAGCGACCGCTTTCTTCGTAGATCCTGGCGATAAAAAGTATGTGGAACAACACATCTCCGAGTTCCTCACAAACGCGCTGGGAATCGTCCGCCTCGATGGCATCGATGAGCTCATAAAGCTCTTCGGTCAGGTATACCGAAATGCTGCGGGGAGTCTGCTCGCGGTCCCATGGGCAGCCATTTTCACCCCTGAGGGTTTCGATCAGGCGCATCAGCGAAAGGATGGACGAAAGTGGTGCGGATGGCTCTTTGCGGGTTACCGGGTCATCTTCCAAGATTTTTTCAACTCCTCGATCTTCTCGGCAAACTGCTGTTTCATATCCCTGGAAACGACCCGGACCATCTTCTCCGACACCAGTGAAATGTGGGGGGCTAAAACAGAATCTTTCACCAGGGGCGCACCTTTGGGCAGAAAGGCGGTAAAGATGATCAGCAATACCGAAACGAGCAAGATCCCCTTCAGCAGTCCGAATCCAGTTCCGCAGACCCGGTCGAACCACCCCAGAAAAGCGATGTTCAAAACGTATTTGATGACAACTCCCAGCACGCTGATTGCCAGAAATACGATGCAGAAAATGAGCAGAAAGCTGACGATATTTACGTGGGCCGGGTCGGATACCCAGCGGGCCAGCAAGCCTGCCGGGAAGGTATAGTAGGTGTAGGCGGCATAGAAACCGCCGAGGACACCGATGATCGACGAAATTTCCTTGATCAGTCCGCGGAACAGCCCGCGGATGACACAAAAGGCCAGAATGACAATGGCGAGCATGTCAAAAAGATTCATAAGGCCTTTTCATTCTTTATACTTGATTCTTGCATGTGAATTGGTGAAATATGCAGGTTAAACCGCTCGATTAACACCGCCACGCATTTGGAGTCAAGGTGTTTTTACCATTGATGAGCGGCGGCAGCTCACTTCAGTTGCATTAATAAAATCAGATGTGTTATGGTATTATATTTGGCTAAAAGCGCATACTCCCTGGTCGACCGCTTCCGGTAGGGCAGGGTTTTGTATTTATCCCGCTGATGGTCTGGAACTCAGGAGATTCAACGGCAAAAATGGAGCCGGATCCTGCCGAAAATTCGAACAACCCCGGTGAAGACGCGAAGCTCAAACTGGATTTAAGCGACAGCAAGCGCGCGATGCAGCTGTTCGGTGAGCACAACCGAAATCTGAAAAGAATCGCCGAAGCCCTCGGCGTGAACGTCAATGCCAGGGGGAGCACCGTGTTCATTCAGGGTGAACGTCTGGGCGCCGATCTTGCCAAAAACATCCTCGAACAGCTCTACGGCCTGCTGCAGGAAAACTACCCAGTGCATGCCAACGACGTCGATTATGCCATCAACGCGCTCAGCGGTGACCACCGGCTCCAACTGAAAGATCTTTTCCTGGACGCCGTCTACGTTAAGTCGAAAAAAAGCATCATCACTCCCAAAAGCCCTGTCCAGAAAGAATACATCGACGCCGTCCGCAACCACGACATCGTATTCGGGATCGGTCCGGCCGGAACCGGCAAGACCTATCTGGCGATGGCCATGGCGGTCGAGTCGCTTACCAAGGGTCGGGTCAGCCGCATCATATTGACCCGACCTGCAGTGGAGGCGGGAGAAGCCCTGGGTTTCTTGCCGGGGGACCTGGCTGAAAAAGTGGATCCTTACCTGCGGCCACTTTACGACGCCCTTCACGACATGATGCGCTTTGAAAAAGTAAACAGTCTGATGCACAAGGGTGTCATCGAAGTCGCCCCGATCGCTTTCATGCGCGGCAGGACCTTGAACGATTCTTTTGTCATTTTGGATGAGGCGCAAAATACAACTTCCGAGCAGATGAAGATGTTTCTGACCCGCATCGGATTCAACTCCAAAGCGGTAATTACCGGCGACATCACCCAAATCGACCTGCCGGGTGAAAAAGCCTCGGGGCTCGTTGAGGCCAAAAACATCCTGCGGGGGATCAAGGGATTGCGATTCGTCTTTTTCTCAAAGGCCGACGTGGTCCGACACCGACTGGTGCAGAAAATCATCCAGGCTTACGAAGAGCTGGAGGAAGGCAAATCGAGATAATCAGCTGAGGATCGCTTTGTTGAACAAGGGAACTTCCATATCGACCGGCAGGGAACGACCGGCCGGCATCCAACACGGTAAGGACACCCTGGCAAGACTGCTGGGGGGAAGCCGCGTTTTTCGCTGGATTCTGCTCGCATCGGTAACGGCCGTATTCATTCTGGCCCTCTACCCGAGTTCAACCGTGCCTCGTATCGCTTTCGAGGTCGGAGATGTCGCCGACCGGGATATCAAAGCGACCCGGGATTTTCTGTTTACGGACCTTGCCGCCACCGAAGCCAAAAAAAGACAGGCCGCCGAAGAGGTGCTGACCGTTTACGATTACAATGCGGCTTTGTTGCCCGCATTGAGCGCCAGGGTGGACAGCGCATTTGCCGATCTGAGGACCCTCATCGAATCCGCTGCTGCGGTCCCAAGAGCCATCGACAGACAGCTGGCCGACCCGAAGCCAAGGGCGCCCGTAGCCGGTGAATCCGCAAACTCTTTAAAGGAACGGGTATGGCAGCAGAAAAGCGACTTTTCAAACAAACTGGGCATCGAGGTCAGCAAGGGCGCATATGCGCTTCTTTTTGAAAAGGGTTTCGACCAAGAAATTGCCGATCTGATCGGCCAGATACTCGTAGGCGTCCTGCAGCAGGGAGTCGTGGCCAACAAAGCCTTGCTGCTGAAGGAAGCCGGCAGGGGAATTGTGCTGCGCGATGTAGAAACCCAGGACGAGCAAAAGGTTAAAGAACTCAGGCCTTTTTACGGTTTCGATCAAGCGCAGTCGATGATCCGAATAGACGGCCAGCAGATGCTCAAGGGTTACGGTTACAACCTGCGCAACCTGATTGTCGATTTCTCCCAGCAACTGGTGCAACCCAATATTACCTTGAACCGCAACGAAACCGAAGAACGCAAACGTAGCGCAGCAGATAAGGTAAATCCGGTTCTTCTCACAGTGAAAAGCGGCGAAATGCTCCTGCGGGAGGGAGAGCGGGTTACGGAAAATCAGCTTGTCAAACTCAACGCCCTTCAGGAGCAACTGGAACCGGGCGGACGCATCCACACCGTCATCGGCGCCGCCTTGCTGCTGATCTGTCTGTTGGTCGGCGGCTTCAAGCTCTGTGAGGAAAACATCGGACGCACCGTTCGCGAGCAAAACCGGGCGCTGTTATTTATGGCCCTGCTGCTGGTGGCGCTATTGCTGGTGGCCCAGAGTTCCTCTTTGCTGGTCGACTCACTGTCCGCCAACCGTGCCTCTCAGATCACGTCCGGTTCCATGATTTACGGCCTGCCGCTGGCATCCGGTCCGATGGTCGTTTGCCTGTGCCTTGGCTGGGAGCTGGCCCTGGCTTTTTCCGTTTTGCTGGCGGTTTGCTCCGCTATCATATTTCAATCGGATCTGACCCTGTTTCTCTATTTTCTGATGAACGGCGCACTGGCCGCCTACTGGATTCGGGACTGCCGCGAACGGAAGGTGTTCGTGAAAGCCGGCACAAAGCTGGGCCTTGTGAATGCGTTGATCGTCACCGCAATTCACGTTTTCAACGGTGAACTGTCCGGTCTGCGATTGCCGTGGGACTGGGTGTTCGCATTTCTGGGCGGGATCGGCTCCGGTATCGTTACGGCAGGCATTGTTCCGCTGGCAGAAATCGCTTTCGACTTCACCACCGATATCAAACTGTTAGAGCTGGCCAACCTGGATCGGCCAATTTTGAAAAAACTGCTGCTTGAGGCACCCGGCACCTATCATCATTCAGTGGTTGTGGGCTCGATGGTGGAAGCGGCGGCATCGGAAATCGGGGCAAACCCTCTGCTGGCAAAGGTTTGCGGATATTACCACGACATCGGAAAGCTGAGAAAACCGCTCTATTTCATAGAGAACCAGAGCGACGGCAAGAATCTGCATGACCGGCTGGCCCCCTCCATGTCGAGCCTGATCCTGGTCGCCCATGTCAAAGCCGGTGTGGAAATCGCCAGGGATAACCGGCTGGGTCAGACCATCGTCGACACTATCGAGCAGCATCACGGCACCAGCCTGATCACCTATTTTTACAACAAGGCGATACAGCGCAAAGGCGAAGAAGCCGTCAATATCGACGATTTCCGATATCCAGGCCCCCGGCCCCAATCCCGGGAAACCGCGCTGGTGATGCTGGCCGATCAGGTGGAGGCCGCCTCACGAAGTGTTTCCAACCCCACTCCCTCCAGAATACGGGGGCTTGTGCAGAAGCTGATCAACAAGACCTTTTCCGACGGCCAGCTCGACAACTGCGAGTTGACCCTGAAAGATCTTCATGAAATCGCAAAAAGTTTCACCAAAATATTAACAGCGATGTACCACTATCGCATCGAATATCCCGAAAGCCGGCTCGCTGACGGAGAGAAGGGAAAAAATGGGAGTTCTGATCGACAACAGACAAACGGCCTACAGCGTGTCAAATCAGAAAATCCGGAAGGACGCACAGGACATCTTAGACGCCTTGGACAGTCCTGACGCCGAGCTCTCCATCGTGATTGTCAACGATGACGAAATCGCCACGATGAACCAGACCTACCTCAACCGGCCAGGACCCACCAACGTAATAGCATTTGCCATGCGGGAAGGTGCGTATGCCGACATTTCCCCCCAACTGCTCGGTGATGTGGTGATTTCGATTGAAACCGCCTACAGAGAGAGCGAAGCGGCCGGCATCGATCCGTTGAAACGCTTCGATCAGCTGCTGGTGCACGGAATCCTTCATCTGTTCGGCTACGATCACGAAACGCAGGACAGCGACACTGCCGGGATGGAAGAAAAAAGTGAAGAACTGCTGAAACTGATTCAGAAAGGCGACTGAACCACTCGGAGCCCTGGAGGAAATTATGGCCAGACTGATTGTCCAGATCGACGCTGTGGCAACCCTGCGGGAAGCTGCGCGGACCCAGCAGCCGGAACCGACCTCTACTGCCGTCATGGCTGAGCTCGGCGGTGCGGACGGCATCGCTGTCCATCTGCGGGCAGACCGCAAGCACATCCAGGATCGGGATGTCCGTATTCTGCGGAAAATCATCCAGACCCGTTTCATCCTGAAAATGGCGGCAACTTCGGAGATGCTGGGAGTCGCCTTGAACGTCAAACCCGATATGGTGATACTGGTGCCCGAAGAACGCGAAGGCCTGAGCAGCGAGGGGGGCCTTGATTTGATGGTCCACAAGACGACGGTGGCCGAAACCGTCGCCACCCTGAAAAACAGCGGGATTCCGGTGGGAGTGCTTGTGGCGGCCGATGTCGAGCAGGTTAAACTGGTCCATCAGAGCAATGCCGATATCGTTGAAATTCACACCGGTGCCTATTGCGAAGCGACGACTTCTGCCAAGCGGACGCAGAACTTTTCCAAAATCGTCGATTCGATCAAACTGTCCCACCGCCTCAAAATGGAAGTGTTCGTGGGCAACGGCATCGACTATTCCTCCATCAAATCCTTTGCCGGTCTCACGGAAATCAACAGCTTCTGCATCGGACACAGCGTCGTAGCCAGGGCTGTACTGAAGGGAATGGAAAGCGCGGTGCGGGATATGCGCGGGTTGATCAGGGAGCTGTAAGTACGTAGCAGACAAACGATGTTGCACCGCACCTTCAAGGGGAGGGAAAGATGCTCCTGGTGACTGCCGATGAAATGCGGGAGATGGATCGCCGGACCATCGCGGAACTGGGAATACCGGGCCGGGTGCTGATGGAAAGCGCGGGTCGCGGGGCCACCCGCTTCCTGTGCAGACGGTTTCCCGGCATTGAGCGAATGCATGTCGGCGTGGCAGCCGGACGCGGCAACAACGGCGGCGACGGTTATGTCATTGCCCGCTATCTTGCCAGCCGGGGCACTGCAGTGACGGTCTATCTGCTGGCCGAACGCTCGGAGGTGGCCGGCGATGCCGCCGCCAACCTCGATCTTCTCGGCCCGCTGGGTGTACCGGTGATCGAGATTGAGGATGAAAAGAGTTTTGCCCAGGTCCGCAACGCGATGCGCAGCAGGGACCTGTGGATCGATGCGATGTTAGGGACCGGTTTGCATTCAGATGTGCGGGGGATCTACCGGCGCGTGATCGATTTTATTAACAGCCTCGACAAGCCGGTTTTCGCGGTGGACGTTCCATCCGGTCTTAATTCCGATACCGGCCAGCCATGCGGCACATGTATTCGGGCACATGCCACCGCCACCTTCGGATTCGCCAAGACGGGCCATTGCCTCTACCCCGGAGCGGCCTGCACCGGAGACCTCGAGGTGGTCGACATCGGCATCCCGAGCGAGGTGGTGGAGGAAGTTCGACCCCGGCAGCACCTGCTCACGAGCGAAACCGTGCAGCGCTGGCTGCCTTCCCGCCCGCAGGACGCCCACAAGGGCCGCACCGGGCACCTGCTGGTGGTTGCGGGCTCACCCGGAAAAACCGGCGCGGCTGCTATGGCAGCCGCCTCGGCCCTGCGGGCCGGTGCCGGTCTGGTTACCCTGGCAGTCGCCCAGAGCCTGAATCCGATAATGGAAACGCTGCTGCTGGAGGCGATGACGGCACCGCTTCCGGAGGTGGACAGCGGCATATTGGGCGTTTCGTGCTTCGAGCGGGTCATGCAGCTGCTGGCCAAGATGCACTGCCTGGCAATCGGCCCGGGCCTCGGCCAAAACTCCGATACCAGGAAACTGGTCCTGCGCCTGGTTGCAGAAAGCCAAGTGCCGATGGTTATCGACGCGGACGGTCTCAACAACCTGTCCGCTGATACCGAGGTGCTGCGGCAAGCCACTTCTCCGGTCATCCTGACCCCTCATCCCGGTGAAATGGCGCGGTTGACGGGAACGACATCATCCGCGATCCAGAGTGACCGGGTCCGCGCAGCCCGCCAGTTCGCCGAAAGTTTTCGGGTCCACGTGGTTCTGAAAGGTGCCCGCACGGTAGTGGCCCATCCGGACGGCAGCGTGTTTATCAATCCCACCGGAAACGCCGGCATGGCTTCCGGCGGGATGGGCGACGTTCTCACGGGGCTGATCGCCGGCTTCCTGGTGCAAGGGCTGTCTGCCGAAGCAGCCTCCCACTGCGGAGTTTACCTGCATGGTTCGGCCGCCGATCGCCTGGCAGAAACAATGGGGCCGATCGGATACCTGGCTTCCGAGGTCATGGACGCAGTGCCATCGGAGATCGGCCGGATCGCGGCAGGTTCGTCGCTGTAAATCACCGTTTTCCGAAAATTCCCGTTACCCAACAGGGCCGGGCGCCGGGTAAAGAGGTGCGTCGACAAAACCCCGGCAGCCGAAACACGGCTTTGCAGTCGTACGGTTATGGACTCCATGAATCCGGCACAACTGGAATGGACATCAACATCCGCCGCTGAAACACAGCAGCTGGCAGAGCAGCTCGGCCTGCTGGCAGGCGATGGGATGGTCATCGCACTGGTGGGTGAACTGGGCAGCGGCAAAACGGCCTTCGTCCAGGGCTTGGCCCGGGGCCTGCAGGTACCGTCCAACTACCGTATCACCAGCCCTACCTTTACCGTCATCAACGAATATCCAGGCCGCTGCCGGCTGATCCATGTGGATTTGTACCGAATTGAAACTGGCGTCGATCTGCAGGATCTGGGGCTGATCGAACTGCTGCACGGCGACGGGGTCGCGGCCATCGAATGGGCTGAACGCCTGCAGCAGGATCTGCCGGAGGATCATCTTTTCATCGAACTGAAAATTATTGATGACGAAACCCGTCGAATTCTGATAAGGGCCAGTGGATCGAAATCGAAACTTCTGCTTCAGAAGTTGCAAGCACAGTGAGGAGATCAGATGCGTATCATTGTACAGAAATATGGCGGCACCTCCGTAGCGGACCTGGAACGCATCCGGAATGTGGCCAAACGCGTTGCAGGAACCTATGACGCCGGAAATGCAGTGGTGGTCGTTATTTCAGCCATGGCCGGCGTGACCGACAATCTCATCAGCATGGCCAACAAGATCAGCCTGCAACCCGACAGAAGAGAGCTGGACGTTCTGCTGGCCACCGGGGAGCAGACGACCGCTGCACTGCTGTCGATGACCTTGCAATCGATGAATTATCCGGCCCAATCGCTGCTGGGCCACCAGGCCAGGGTTCGAACGGACTGCTCCTTCGGCAATGCCAGAATCCTGGATATCCACACCAGTCGGATCAAAGAGTTGGTCGAGCAGAAAAACATCGTGGTGGTGGCCGGTTTTCAGGGTTGCGACATCAACGGCAACATCACTACGCTGGGACGCGGCGGTTCGGACACATCGGCGGTGGCGATCGCTGCGGCCCTGAAGGCAGACACCTGCGAGATCTATACCGATGTCGACGGGGTATACACCGCCGATCCGAACGTCTGCCCGAAAGCCAGAAAGCTGAAAACGGTTTCATACGACGAAATGCTCAACATGGCCAGCCTGGGGGCCAAGGTCCTGCAGATCCGATCGGTGGGATTTGCCAAAAAATTCAACGTTCCGGTGCACGTACGCTCATCCTTCACTCAAGAGGAGGGAACCATGGTCATCAACGAAGAATCCGGCATGGAAAGCCTTGTGGTAACAGCGGTCACCCAGGATAAAAACCAGGCCCGCATCACCCTGAAAAAAGTCCCGGATCAACCCGGCGTCGCTGCCAAGATTTTCGATCCGATTGCCTCCGGCGGCATCGTCGTCGATATGATCATTCAAAACACCCGGGCGGAAGGCAAAACGGACCTGACGTTTACGGTGCCCAAGGCCGATTTCGACCGCGCCATGGAAATCGAGAAAAAGGTGGCCGCAGAAATCGGCGCCGAGCGGGTCTGGGGTGCCAAGGACATCGCCAAGGTGTCGGTGATCGGCATGGGGATGCGCAATCATTCCGGGGTGGCATCGGTGATGTTTCAGACCCTGGCAAAAAACAACATCAACATCATTCTGATCACCACCTCGGAGATCCGGATCTCCTGTGCCATCGAGGAGAAATACGCCGAGCTGGCCGTGCAGGAGCTTCACAGCGCCTTCGGTCTGGACCGGGAGGATGGATGATCCGAGATGCGCTGCACCTGATTCAGGCGACAAGGATGCCGTCTGCGGCTTCGGGCGCACGGTGTTTCGCCGGCAGCCGACGGCCTTGTCCAGGCTTGTGAGGTGTAATGAAGTCCTTCTCTCCGAACCAGCTTCTATTCGTTTTAGCCCTCGCCGCCGTCTTTGCCGGCTTTCTGCTCTACCGGCACTTTTTCTTTTTCCGATAGGAACGCTGCTCCCGTCCATGTGGTTTTCAGCGCACCGGTCCGCAGGAGAAGGTATGCCCGCCAGTTACATGACGCCGCCCAGACCGGCGACGCTGCCACCGCCGGCGAAAAGATATCGCCACCCGCCGCTTCCGGCGCGGTTGTTCGATTCTACTGCCGCGACCGGGTTGGACAGGGACCCGGCGTCATAAAATGCCCCCCCCACGATCGTCAGGACGTCAAAGCATACAAGACCGGGGGGCCGAATGAGATAAAAAAATGGTTTCAACCAGGTGACGTTGGGTATACACTGGGGCGCACGGCCGGTGATGGGGATTGCGGTACGGGCTCGCCTCGACAGATCCGCTTGATCCCATGACCGGAAGCAGCGGCAAAACTGCCGTTAAGGGTATGTGATGAGCCGAAAAACACCTCTGACCATCGGTCTCGTATTGACGGCAACAACCATTGCACTGCTGACATATGCCGCCAAACAGGTGACCGATCTGTTCAGCTTTGATCGGCAACCCTCTGCGGCAACGGTCGACTCGAGCGCTGAAACACCAACCCGATCCCAATTCGGCGAGGTGACACTTTCCTGGGATACGGTCCCCACCGCCAACGCCTATAACCTTTACTGGTCCACCCGGCCGGGGGTTACCCGGTTTTCCGGCAATAAGATCGCAGGCGTCAGCCCGCCGTACCGCTTTGACGCAGTGAAGAAGGAAAGCACCTATTACTTTGTGGTCACCGCCGTAACCGCTGCCGGTGAAAGCGGCGAATCGGAGGAAATCGTTTACCGGGCTGCTCCCTAGTCCGATTGCCTTCAGGGTTGCACCCGCAGGTTTACAGAAAGCAGAAAATGCCGGATATGGATGCCATAATCGTCGGCAGCGGTGCCGGCGGGATGACGGCCGGCCTCAAACTGGCCAAGGACGGCTGCCGCGTGCTGCTGCTGGAGGCCATGCCTTCTTTCGGGGGATATCTGAACCCGTTTCAGCGCAGCGGTTACCGCTACGACACCGGGTTGCATTATGTCGGAGACATGGCCGCCGGTGGGGCGTTTCGAATGATGCTCGATGAACTCGGCGTGGGGCAGCGGCTCTCATTCGTGGAGCTCGATCCGGACGGTTTTGACCGTTACGTTTTCCCGCACCATGAACTCTTTATCTGCAAAGGCGTGGAGCGGTTTCAACAGCGGTTGCGGCAGATGTTCGAAGGTGACCGCAATTCGGTCGATCGCTATTTCAAGGTGTTCCATAAAATCCTCCGGGCAGTTCGGGAGGCGGCAGATACCAGAGGCAAATGGCTGCTCCGCCTGTTTTTTATCCTGCGGCATCCCGAGATGATCCGCTACCACCGGCAGACTTACCAGCAACTGCTCGACAGCATAACCGCCAACCGGCGTCTGCAGGCCGCCCTGTCGGCAATGACCGGTAACCTGGGAACACCGCCGGAGAGGGCTTCGATCATCCTGGCCGTCATGGTCATGAACCACTATTTAGGCGGCGCGTATTACCCCCGAGGCGGCAGCGGAGCGATACGGGACGCTTTCGTTGAGGAGTTGCGGCGGCAGGGAGCGGTTTTGGAAAGCAGCCGCCGCGTGCGATCGATTACCAAGAAGGGAAAAGAGTTTCTGGTGGTCACCGAAACCGGTGATTCTTACAGTGCAGGGGCGGTGGTCAGCAACGTCGATCCAAGCCTGACCCTGGGCAATCTCATCAAACCGCCGGACCTGGTCCCGACCCGCCTGCGCAACAAAGCCAGCAGACTCAAACCCTCCGACGGTGCCTTTTACGCTTTCATCGGCACGGGCCTCGATCTGCGGGCTCTTGGGATCAGCGATGCCAACCTGATTCACGTCAACGGATACGACGTAAATGCCATTATCAACCGATTGACCGCACCGCAGATCCCGGACCGGATCCCCTATTTTTTCCTGACCAGCCCTTCTGTAAAGGATCCGCAGGGCGGTCACGCACCGAACGGGTATCACAGCCTGCAGGTAATCACCGGTACCAACTACAAGATGTTCGAGAGGTGGTCGCATCTTCCTTCCGGCCACCGCGGCCCGGCATACGAATCACTGAAAAGGCGGATCGGAATGCGGCTGATTCGCGAGGTGGAACGTTACGTTCCGGGGCTTTCCGGAAATATTACACAGCTCACCTTTGCCACGCCGCTCACAAACGAGTACTGGGTGGGTGCTCACAAGGGAGGGAATTTCGGCCCGGACCAGACGCCGTCACAGGTAGGTCCGGGACGCTTTATCGACTGCAGCACCGGCATCAGGGGCCTTTACCTGACCGGGGCCGGCATCCTCGGAGGCGGAGTGATGAGCTGCATCGCATCCGGATTCATGGCCGCGCTCAAAACTGCTGACTTTTTACAGTCCCGGTTTGCCGCCCGGCCGAACCCCGGGCAATCCGCCCGAACACCGCAGGGTGACAGGCATTCGTAGCTTTACGGCTGCACCCCGGGCCACTCGGATGTATTCTTTTGTCGTTGTTTATGATATCGACCACCGCATTGCGACCGTAACGCCGGATTCATCACGGAAACTTGACGGCTGCCGTCTCCCGGCTCATATACCAGCATTCAGCCGCGCAAACATTACCAGAAGCCGAACGCCAGAGAATGAAACCACCGGATGCTACTGTAACAAATCGACCCGTAAGAATGCCGCCGGATACCGCTTCTTTTTCCGCCCAATTGCCCCCCCTTCTGCTGCTGACGTTGATCTTTTTTCTCAATTTCGTCTCCCGCATCAGCATTTCGCCACTGGCCCCGGAGATCGAGAAATCGCTGCACCTGACGCACCTGCAAGCCGGTTCCCTGTTTTTCGTCATTTCCACCGGATACTTCACCGGCCTGCTGGGAGCCGGTTGGCTGGCGGCCCGGATTTCCCACCGCCGTGCGGTTTTTATCTCATCCCTGGTGCTGGCAGTTGCGCTGATCGGATCGGTGTCCTCGGCCAGCCTGGCCTCCCTGCGACTGCTTCTTTTCCTGATGGGCTTCACCTCCGGTATCTACTTGCCGTCCGGCATTGCCATCATTTCCGATCTGATCGAACCCCGGCAATTGGGAAAGGCGTATGCCATCCACGAGCTGGCTCCGAATCTTGCCCTGGTAGCCGCTCCGCTGATGGCAGAAGCGGTCATGATCTGGTTCTCCTGGAGGGCTGTGATGGTGCTGATCGGAGGGGCCATGTTCGTGGCGGCGTTCGGTTTCATTCAATTCGGACGGGGCGGTGATTTTACAGGCAGACCGCCCGGCGTGGCAGCCTTCAAGGATTTTTTTGTCGATCCGGCGTTCTGGATCATGACGGTTCTGTTCGCACTGGGCATCAGCAGCACGCTGGGGATCTACACGATGCTTCCGCTGTTTCTGGTAAACGAGCACGGTTTGGACCGAGACCTGGCCAACACCGTGGTAGCACTGTCCAGGGTCTCGGGGCTGTTAATGGCGCTGGCCGGCGGCTGGGCATCCGACCGGCTCGGACCGCAAAAGGTGCTGATCATAGTGCTCCTGCTGACCGGCATCACCACCATCTCGATGGGGGCTGCCCCGGGCCGGTGGGTGCTGGCGGCCGTTTTCGTTCAGCCCCTGCTGGCGGTCTGTTTTTTCCCGGCAGGTTTCGCCGCCCTTTCGCGCATCGGGCCGTCCGGTTCGCGCAACCTGGCGGTCTCCCTTACCATTCCGATCGCCTTTCTGCTCGGCGGCGGAGCGGTTCCCTCCCTTATCGGTCTGATGGGAGATGTGGTTTCCTTTGCGGCCGGCATCATGCTGGTGGGGGCCGCAATCACCGGTGGTGCGCTGTTGGCCGTCTGGTTGAAACTTCGATAGTCGCCCGCGGCGGCTCAAATCGGTCCATGACGCTGTCGCCTCAACGAGCGTTTGTCGGAATTTCGCGGAATTGCGGAAACGGACCTTTCTTTGCCACCGGCAGCCACGGTCCCCTTGTGCTGCCCACTAACAAATCCAACCGGTGAGGTGCTTATGGGAACGCGATTTCGGTCCGACATCATGCATCTGGAAAAGAAAGAAAAGCTGGCATGGGTGACGATTACCCGCCAGTCTTACCTGAATGCCATCGGCAACGACGGGACCACAGCGCTCAACCGAGTGGCCCTTGCCATTGAAAAGGATCCGGATATTCGCGTGGTGGTCATTCGCGGACAGGGGCGTGCGTTTTGCACCGGCATCGATTTAAAGCAGCTGTCGGCCGATGAAATCGATATGAGTTATCACCAGCGCTGGGAAAAAGCCCTGCGCATCTTCGAGCAGATGGAAAAGATCGTCATTGTCGGGATGCACGGATATTGCCTGGGCGGCGGCCTGCAGCTGGCGTTGGCAGCCGATATTCGGGTCAGCACAGCCGGCTGTCAGATTGGACTGCCCGCGATCCGGGAATCGCTGATACCCGGGCTGGCTGTCTGGCGCCTGCCGCGGTATGTCGGCTGGGGACGTGCAAGGAAGCTGATCATCGGCGGTGCCAACATCTCCGGCGAACAGGCGCTCGATATCGGGCTGGTGGATCATCTGGTGCCTGAAAAAGACTTTTTCTCCCATCTCGACCAGGTGGCGGCCTCCTATGTAAAAGCCTGCTCCACGGGAACCAGAATGAGCAAACAGCTGACGAGCCAGGCTTTTGATAAAAGCTATGACGAGATTCTACCCTTGTACCTCCAGTTGCAGGAACGGGCCCAGTACAGCCCTGACGCCCAAGAAGCCAAAAGGGCTTATCGAGAAAAACGTGACCCCGACTTTCAGTAATTCTACCCCGGTCGACCCGGAGACTCGACGGGTTGGTGAAAATTGCGCAACTGTCCCGCGGTGGTGTCCGTCGATGATGCATCCCCTCCACCGCTGACGAAGCCCGTCGCAGCGTTTTATTAATTCTTGAAATCTGAGCCGGTTCAGATTACCTTGTGTCAACAAACACTGCATGTGATCCACAATGGGCGGAGACCAAGACAGCAACATATCGCGCAGTCGGTGGATTTTGTCTATCAGCAGATGGTTTGATTCCGAAGCCGGGATCGACGCCATCGATATAAACGATGACAAACAGGTGGATTGGTTTAGAATTGTACCACTGATCGGTATGCATATCGCCTGTTTGGGTGTTATCCGGGTCGGTTGGAGCCCGATTGCGGTTATCACCGCAATCGCACTGTATCTTGTGCGAATGTTCGCCATCACCGGCTTCTATCACCGCTATTTTTCCCACAGGGCTTTCAAAACCAACCGTTTCTGGCAGTTTGCCTTCGGGATCCTTGGCAATTCATCGGTTCAGCGAGGCCCGCTGTGGTGGGCCGCGCATCACCGGCATCATCACCGGTTTGCCGACCAGCGCCAGGATGTGCATTCCCCGCTGCAGCACGGCTTCTGGTGGAGCCACATCGGCTGGATGACCTCTCGATCCAACTTCCCGACCCGCTACAAATACGTCAAGGACTGGGAAAGCTACCCTGAACTGCGCTGGCTGAATCGATACGACACCGTGGTTCCGATTCTGCTTGCCGTATCGCTGTTTGTCTTTGGAAAGTTCTGCGAAACGGTGCACCCGGAGCTGGGAACGAGCGGCCCGCAAATGCTGGTGTGGGGGTTCTTCATTTCAACCACAGTGCTGCTGCACGGCACGGTTACAATCAACTCGTTTGACCACATGTTCGGTCGACGGCGGTTCGACACTCCGGACACCAGCCGTAACAATGTCCTGCTATCTCTGCTTACACTGGGAGAAGGCTGGCACAACAACCATCACCACTACCCTGTTGCTGCCCGGCAGGGGTTTTACTGGTGGGAAATCGATATCACTTACTATCTGCTGGTAGGCTTGTCGTGGTTCGGTATTGTTCGGGATCTGAGACCGGTTCCGGTAGGGAGACTTGCGGCAAACCGAATTCGAAACTCAAACCATGCGGATGGAAGGCCTGCAAGTAAGACTACAAAATAGGGGGATCAGATGCGAATCGCGGTTATCGGCTCCGGAATATCCGGGATGGTTGCGGCACACCTGCTTTCTGATGATCATCATGTGATGGTATTCGAGGCGAACGATTACATCGGCGGGCATACCCACACCATCGACGTCGCCGAAAACGGAAAGGTGGTTCCGGTGGACACCGGCTTCATCGTATTTAATACCAAAACCTACCCGAACTTCACGCGACTGATGCAGCAGCTTGACGTTACGTGGCAGCCGTCCGACATGAGCTTCAGCGTGCAGTGTGACAAAACCGGCCTGTATTTCAAACCCAGTACGCTTAACTCCCTGTTCGCCGATCGCCGCAACCTTTTGCGTCCCTCGTTTTACCGGATGCTCATGGAGGCCATCCGGTTCCGGTCAAACGCACCAGAGTTGCTCGAGACCGATGAATACCAGGTTACGCTGCAGCAGTATCTGGAAGCCAATAATTACAGCCGCGAATTTATCGAGCACTTCATCATCCCCATGGGAGGCTCCATATGGTCGACAGACCCGGTGAGGTTCAGGGAATTCCCGGCGCGTTATTTCGTCGAGTTCTTCACAAACCACGGCTTCCTCAACATCCGCAACCAGCCGCAGTGGCTCGTCATTAAGGGGGGTTCCCGCTCATACATCGAACCGCTCACCCGCGGTTTTCGCGACCAAATCCGACTGAAGGCGCCCGTGACATCGATTCGCCGCCATCCCGATCGAGTTGATGTCAGCATCGTTGGCGGCCAAACGGATTCATTTGACCAGGTGGTGATCGCCACGCACAGCGACCAGGCCCTGAAAATACTGTCAGATCCGTCGGACGCCGAGAAAAAAATCCTGGGCGACATACCCTATCAGGAAAATCTGGCGATTCTTCACACGGATACTTCCGTGCTGCCACCGAAGAAAATCGCCTGGGCGAGCTGGAATTATCATATCCCGAAAGAAGAATTGGGGCGGGTCGCGCTGACCTACGACATGAACAGTCTCCAGAGCCTGGGGTCCGCAAGGGAATATTGCGTGACGCTGAACCTGCCGGGGGCCGTAAACCAGGCCAACATCATAGACACCTTCGACTACCACCATCCGCTTTACACGCCGGAGAGCCTGGTGGCGCGGCGTCGGCAGGCGGAAATCAACGGCATTAACCGGACCTATTTCTGCGGAGCATACTGGGGTTTTGGTTTTCATGAAGACGGCGTAAAGAGCGCCCTGGCGGTGTGTGAGCATTTTGGAAAACGGTTATGACCATGCAAAGTCACATTTATGAGGGCACCATCCGCCATCGCCGCTTTCGGCCGGTGCCGAACAGTTTTCGGTATCGCCTGTTTTTCATGTATCTCGATCTGTCGGAGCTACCGGCCGTTTTCGACTGCCACCCGCTCTGGTCGAGCGACAAATTCAACATCGCCTGGTTTCGCCGCAGGGATCACTTCGGCGATCCCAAAATCTCTCTGGCAGAGGCAGTTGGTGACATCGTAGAAAAGGAGTCCGGAAGCCGTCCCCGCGGTCCCATCCGCTTGCTGACCCACCTGCGTTATTTCGGGCACTGTTTCAATCCGGCCAGTATCTATTACTGCTTCGACCCGACCGGCCAGCATGTTGAGACCATCGTTGTGGAAATCCACAATACGCCGTGGAGTGAAGTTCATTGCTATGTGCTGCCCGCGGACCGCAACGAACATCCGCTCAGGGGTTGGCAGCGGTATCGGTTTGAAAAAGCCTTTCATGTATCCCCCTTCATCGACATGAACATCCGTTACGACTGGCGGTTTCGTGAACCCGGGGACCGGTTGAACGTACACATGATCGATTTTGAAAACGGCACCCGAATATTCGATGCCAGTCTGGTGCTCGAAAGAAAGGCGTTGGATCGCAGATCACTGACGCATGTTCTGGTCCAATATCCGTTTCTGACCGTCAAGGTAATCGGTATGATTTACTGGCAGGCGCTGCGTCTAATCATAAAAAAAGTGCCGTTTTTCACCCATCCGAATAAACGGGCATCATAGCGGCGAAAGGATTGCCGATGACGGATTCGATCATACCCGCTGAAACACCATCCGGCAGCTGTGATAAGATGCGCGTCATTGACCGCGCAGCACGACGGCTTCTTCTGGGACTGCTCAGTCGTATCTCCCGGGGAAAGATCCTGTTAAAAGAAGAGGATCAGCACTTCCGTTTCGGAACGCGCACAGATGAATTTCCACTGGAGGCAGCAGTTACGGTTCACCATCCGAGATTTTACACCAGGTCCGTTCTCGGCGGCAGCGTCGGCAGCGCCGAAGCTTACATCAACGGCTACTGGACAACGGACGACCTCACCACATTGATCCGAATTTTGATACTGAATCGAAACGTCTTTGACCAAATGGAAAAAGGACTGGCCCGCCTTGCAGCTCCGGTTAACAAGCTGTTCCATTTCCTGAATAAGAATACCCGCCGGGGCAGCCGGGAAAACATCCTGGTCCACTATGACCTTGGCAATGATTTTTACAAACTATTCTTGGATGAAACCCTCACCTACTCCTGCGGTATTTTTGAATCCGAGCACAGCTCCCTGAAGGAAGCATCTATTGCGAAATATGACCGAATCTGCCGGAAGCTGCGGCTCGGTCGGGGGGATCGCGTCCTGGAAATCGGCACGGGTTGGGGTGGGTTTGCCATCCATGCAGCCAGCCATTACGACTGCCGCATCACCACGACCACGATTTCGAACAACCAGCATCGATTCGCCGCCGAGTGTTTCTCGGCCGCCGGCGTCTCGGACAAGATAACCCTGCTGCAACAGGATTACCGAGATCTAACCGGCCAATACGACAAGCTGGTTTCCATCGAAATGATCGAGGCGGTCGGTCACCATTATCTGGACGATTTTTTTCAGGTCTGCAGCGAGCGCCTTGCGCCCGACGGGATGTTTTTGCTGCAGGCAATCACCATCCGCGACCAGGTTTTCGAACAACACAAACGTTCAGTTGATTTCATCAAACGCTTTATCTTTCCCGGAAGCTGCATCCCCTCGATTGCTGCCATCAGCGACTCCATCGCCCGTGCTACCGATTTCAAGCTCGTACACCTGGAGGATATCACTGCGCATTATGCGCGCACCCTGCGCGAGTGGCGCCGTCGGTTCTTTACCCATATTGACCAGGTGCGGGCGCTTGGATTCCCGGAATCATTTATCCGGATGTGGGAGTATTATCTTTGCTATTGCGAAGGCGGTTTCGCCGAACGTTACATAGGAGACGTTCAGGCGCTGTTTGCCAAACCATTGAGCCGCACGGACCCTTTACTGGGTGACCTGCTCTAATGCTTCTTTTGCAGCAGATAATGTGACACCAGCCACTCGTTTCCGTTTCGAAAACCCCAGAGCTCGGCACACGCCATAAAGAAAATGCGCCAGCGCTGAAACCAGATCGATGCCGCCTTTGGGCCGTAAACCTCGGACAAGATCGGAATGACCCGACTTTTCCGGCGGTCGAGGTTTTCGAGCCAGGCCTCGGCCGTCTTGCTGTAGTGAACGCCGTTGACCTGCCAGTGTTTTTCAATCACCAGGTCTTGCTGGAGATCATACAGCAGATCGTCGGCCGGCATCATGCCGCCGGAAAAGAAATGACGACCCATCCAGTTATCGTCACCCTCGTCTTCGAACAGATAGGCATGGGTCTTGTGAGTAAAGATGTGGATGAACATCTTTCCTTCCGGCTTCAGCCAGCTGTCGATGCGAGAGAGCAGCAGCGGCCAGTTGCGCATGTGCTCGAACATTTCCACCGATACCACCCGGTCGAAGCGGTCGTCGATATCGAAAGTATTCATATCGGCGGTGATGTGGGAGACATTGAAGATGCTCCGCTCGCGACAAACCTTGCGGATGAAATCGCCCTGATATCTGGAATTGGACACCGTGGTGATTTGGCTGGCAGGAAACTTTTCAGCCATCCAAAGGGTCAGGGAGCCCCATCCACTGCCGAGTTCCAGGATATCCATACCATCGACCAGTTCGGCCCTCTCAGTGGTCACCGCAAGCATGCGGGTCTCCGCCTCGTCCAGATCGTGGATTTCACCGTCCCACATGCAGCCACTGTATTTAAGATGCTTTCCTAGTACGGTCCGGAAAAAGGCCGGCGGCACCTCGTAATGCTGCTCATTGGCCTTTTCCGGTACCACGGCAACGGGACTGTTTCGCATCAAGTCGATGAACCGCTCGCGCCGGTCTTTTTGATCGCGAGCGGTTGACGGTCGTTCCGATTTCAGTCGCTGCCTGTCGAGCCGGCGTATGCCGAACCGAATCAGTGAATCCGGCAGGAATCCTTGGTCGGCAAGAGAGCTGAGGATGTTCATGCCAACTCCTTTTTCCGAAACCACGGGAAAAATGCATTGGTTCGTTGCATATACTTCCTGTACCCCGGCCGGGTTTCTACAATGGTTCGTTCCATCAGGGGGACTCCGGTCATCTTCAGCAACACCGCTGTGATGACCAGAGGACTGATGATTGTCCACCAGCTGTTCGGAGTGGACAATGTGATCAAGAACAATCCCCACCAGATGAGAAATTCCCCGAAATAGTTCGGGTGCCGCGAGTAGGCCCACAGTCCGCGGCTCATCACCTTGCCCTTGTTAGACGGATCGGCTTTGAACTTCGCCAGCTGATAGTCGGCAATCGACTCAAAAAAGAACCCGATGCCCCATAAAGCGGTTCCGAATATATCGTAAACCGTTAAATGGTTGGGAGTAAGCGACAGCTGACCAAATTGAACAGAAAGAGAGATAACCCACAAAATAAGCGCCTGGGGCAAAAATACTTTGACCAGGCTGAATATCCAGAAGTACGCACCGGCCTGTTCGCGCCAGGCCGCATAGCGCGGATCTTCCCCGTGTCCCCAGTTGCGCATGGAAAGGTGCAGGCAAAGCCGAACTCCCCAGGCGGTGGTCAGGCCCACCAGCAGGTATCGTCGCAGCAGATACCCCTCGGTGATAAAATAGGTGATCCAGACGATCAGGACAAACCCCAATCCCCACAGGCTGTCTACAAAAGTGACTTTTCTGACGACCAGACTCACTATCCAGCCGAGGGCCATCAATGCCGTAATCGCAACCAGGTTGATTCCTGCTATCATCAAGAAACTCATGTCTGTCTCACCTCGCTACGGTGTGGCAAGGCCTGCCAACAACCGGTCGGGTTGCAGCGGGTCCGCAACCTGCTGCCCGACCTGTCTCCGGGAGATGGCCTGCCGGATATCGTTATGCACTCCCTGGCTGATCGGATACGACAGAGCGATTCCAAAGGCGATCAGGTTACACACAGAGGGCACCAGCGCATATAAGATTCGCAGGGTGAATACGACGGTCGCCGACTGCTCTGCATTGGGTGTATAGCCTGCCAATCCCAGTATGTAGAGTCCTGCGCCGACGCCGACGGCGGCTGCAAACTTTTTGGAAATAGACCACAGCCCGATGTACTGCCCTTCACGTCTTGCGCCGCTGAGCAATTCGTCATAGTCGATCACGTCGGCCTGTATGGCAGAGGGCAGCGCCAGTGTTGCCCCCAATCCAATGCCGGAAATCACTACCAGCATCGCGTAAAGAACGACATCGCCAGGTCCGAGAAAAAACACCCAGATAAAGGCTCCGGTATTGAGAACGATGGATGCCAGCCACGCGTTTTTCTTTCCGAACCGGTGGGATATCTTGATCCAGCCCGGCAAGCATACAATGCCCGTTACAAAATACAACAGTAAGAACAGTTCGGCCAGGTCCGACAGTAGAACATACTCAACGTAATAAAGGATCAGGGTGGCCGGCAGATTGTTTCCGATGGCGCTGATCGTATAGGATACGAGCAGGATTCTGAACGGCCTGTTGTGGCTGAGTTCGCGCATGCCGGTCGCCAGACTCTGGGTGGGCCTGGCCTGCTCCTTGAACTTCTCTTTGATGGCAATCGCACACCACCAGCAGGTTCCGACCAACAGCGGTGTGTAGAGCACGGCAATCCAGAAATATTTCAACCGCTCCCCTTCAGCACCGTCGGGCAGACTGAATGCCCACTGAACCAGTGCGGGAGAGCTCGCGGCAGCCAGCGTCCCGGCGATCAGCAATCCGTCTCGCATTGCAAACAAACTGGTTCTTTCGTTGTAGTCAAAAGTTATTTCCGGTCCCAGCGACTCGTAGGGCACCGTAACCGCGGTCCAGAACAGAAAAAGCGTATAGATGCTCACCCCAAACCACAGCGCCGCGTAACCGGAAGCTGCTTTCGGCGGGACGAACAACATGAACATCGAAATAGCAACGAATAGAGAACCGACTGCGATATACGGCCGACGCCGGCCGAAAGATGTGCGGGTTTTATCTGACAGATAGCCGAATAATGGATCAGTGACGGCATCAAAAATGCGAACACCGAACAGCAGCGTACCGAGTACGGAAATATTGAGACCGATTGTGTCCGTGTAGAATTTGGGAACATACACGTAAACCGGTATACCGACCACAGCCAGCGCGAACGCAGGAGAGGAATAGGCGAGTTTCCGGTAGAGTGTTACCGTTTTCGCTTCCACTGATATCACCTGATCCCGAGAAGTTCTTGCCTGAATTTCTGATCGATCGGGTTATCTCCGACCCATATGGAAAAGAGGGCCGCAGCAAAATCGGCCCCTTCGATAACCCCGACTACGCTTCCGTTTCTCGCCAGCTCGGTTCCCTTACCGGGGATGTAGGTGACGGCGTAGCGATCACCCTTTTCCACCGACTCGTATAACGAGTTGTGGTAGTCGATTCGGGAACGCAGTCGTTTGATTTCCGACGACGAGATCGATTTGCGCAGTGCTTCGTCGGTGGCATTCCCGAAATCCTTTGCGTCAAACGGACGAAGGTAGGAAACTTCAAATCGCTTTGCCGTATCGTCGAGGACCTCATCCACAGACGCGTCCGATTCCAGGTAAAAGGCAGCGGTGTAGACTTTGAACACGCGGAGATACTTGAGAATCCCCGTGCCCGTCATTCTCAGCTCCTTTCGGTCCTGGACGATGACGCTTGCAAAAGAAGCCCCGTTGGGGCTGGTATCCGAAACAGCCGACGAGGGATGTGAAACCACAGCCAGCGTCAAGCCCAAGCCGGTTAGAAAGATTTTTCTCATCGCTGCATCCTTCCGAAATACGAGGTTGTACCTAAGTTCGGCATTTTTCAACCATTTGCAATGTGGGAAGTATCGGAGCACAATAGTAGGGTATAGCTACAATTTTCAGGGGCACGCTTCCTGTCCGAACCGCTTGGAGCGTTAACAGACAATCGGAGTTGTCCCGACGGATGATGCCAGCCCGGGAGAGAAACGGTTCGTTTCGATAGGCCCGCCCTACCGATAGACCCCGTTGATTTTGGTATTGAATCTTTTCGTCCAGTGCTCATATTGCCTGTCGTAAGAAGTTGCCATGATGCCCGCTCATCGATCAGACGGTATGATCATGAAAGGATCTTGTTCACTAAATTTTGGAAGGTTACGGCACCATTTATCGGCACTGGCCCGCGAAGGAATGAGCCAAAACCGGATGGCCGCTTGCATTGCCGTAGGGGTCTGTATGGGGGTTTTCCCGGTTTTGGGGACGACTACCATCCTATGCGCCGTTGCCGCCCTGCTCTTCCGGTTAAACCTGCCGCTGATTCAACTGGTCAACTATGCAGTTTACCCGCTGCAAATCATTCTGCTGGGGCCGTTTTACGCCGCCGGCAGCTGGCTGTTCGGCAGCCGCCTGCCGGTCGAATTCGGTCGGCAACTGATCGCTTCCATGCAGACCGATTTATGGGAAAGCCTGCTGCAACTTGGGAGTTTAACCCTCTACGCGATATCGGCATGGCTGCTGATCAGTCCGGCGATCGTTCTATCACTGTGGGGATTGTCGAAACCGGCACTCGGGAAAGTGCAATCAGTGGTCCAAAAAGCGCAGCACCCGCGGAAACTTTCGAAAAACCGTAGCTGAGGAAGTGAGTAATGAGAAACACGTTGCTTTTAATTCTATTTTCACCAATGATTTTAATGGGATGTCAAACAATGGAACCGATACACACGGTCAGCCACGTCGACCTGGATCGCTTCATGGGAAGTTGGTATGTGATTGCCAGCATACCGACATTTATCGAAAAGGATGCTTACAACGCGGTTGAATCTTATCGCCTCGCCCATGATGGAACCGTCGAGACAACCTTCACATTCAACAAAGGCGGCTATGACGGTCCACTGAAGACCTACCGCCCGCGGGGGTACGTTCGGGACAAAGTTTCAAACGCGGTTTGGGGCATGCAGTTCATATGGCCGATCAGGGCAGAATATCGGGTCATATATCTTTCAGAGGATTATTCACAAACCGTGATTGGACGAACCAAGCGAGACTATGTTTGGATCATGGCACGCCAGCCATCTATTTCCGATGAGGCGTATCAGCGGATTGTCGGCTTCCTGAAGGAACAGAATTATGACCCGACGAAGCTGCGGATCGTTCCACATAAAGCCATAGCGGGTGAGAAAGGATAAGAGGAGCAACCATTTTTGAAGGGGGAAAGAATTGCATGCGTAGCTTGGTCCGGTCGAAGCTTACATCAGCCGGACTGCCACCGCGAAACTGGCTCCGGAAACCAGCGTGCACAGGCAAACCCCCCAAACCACGTCAACAACCACGATCAGGACCGGCCAATCTTTTATCGTGGCCAAATTCGTCAGGTCATAGGTTGCGTAAGTGAAAAAGCCGTAAAGAGCCCCCAAAAGAGCCGCCTGCCCCAGAGAACGTTGTGCGATTGCCGGCCGCACTGCAAAGAAAATGATACCGGCGACATAGATCAGGTAGAAGATTGCGGCCGCGGCCCGATTCACGTCTTCGCTCAGGATGAATCTTAATTTCCGGCGATAGAAACCTTTAGCGACATGCCCCAGCCAAATCATATCGATGACGAAAAAAACAAGAATCGTCAGTGCATAGAGTTTCAGATAAAACGTCATTCTCATCGCCTCCCATTTGTTTTTCTGTTGATTTTTCCATCCTAATGCTTCACAAACAGCAGTTCCATAGGGCCACGGCATGCCTTTGCAGCACACATTTCCGGTAAAACAACGGATCAGCGGGCAGTGGCATTTGATAACGTGAACAAATTGTGCTTTTATTCGACATTCTGAATGTTGGCCTCACAGGATTCATGGGCTGCTGCGTCTTCAGGATTGGATATCGATGAATTACCCCACTATCGCAAATGTCCTGGGAAAGCTGATGATCGTCACCGGCAGTTCCATGGTGCTGCCGTTGATCTGCTCGCTATACTACGGCGAAGACGACCTGTACGCGATAGCCGTTTCCGGTGTAATCATTATCGGGCTGGGGATGCCGCTGTGGCGGATCTTTCGCAAACACCAGGAGCTGGGCCTGAAGGACGGCTATTTTATCGCCTTTTTCGGATGGGTTCTCATCTCGGCGCTTTCCGGCCTGCCGTTTATGATCCACGGATCGATACCCGCCTTCACCGACGCTTTTTTCGAAATGATGTCCGGCTATACCACCAGCGGAGCGACCATACTAACGGACATCGAAGTGCTCCCCCGCGGCCTGTTGTTCTGGCGCAGCCAGACCCATCTGCTCGGCGGAATGGGATTTTTGACCCTGACCGTTATATTCCTGCCCCACGGAATGGGGGGGTTGCGCCTGTTTCGGGCCGAGTCGAGCCCCGGTCAGGTGATTACCAAGGAAAAATTCATCCCCCGCAACCGCGACACGATGATCTGGCTCTGGGGCATCTACATGGGCCTCAATCTGCTGGAAACCCTGCTGTTGTGTCTGGGCGGCATGTCGGTGTTCGACGCGCTGTGTCACTCCTTCGGGACGGTGTCGACCTCCGGGTATTCGCCTTACAACGCCAGCATCGGGCACTACAACAATGCCTACTTTGACTGGGTGGTTATCGTCTTCATGTTTTTGGGCGGCATGACGTTCATGCTCTTTTACCACATGCTGCAGGGCAACTGGCGCGTCATCCGAATCAATACCGAATTTCGCTGGTATGTGGGATTCATGGTTTTTTTCTGCGGCATCGTATCATGGATCCTCTGGAAGGAACATACATACGGCAGCCTGTTCGATTCGATCCGCTACGCCTCCTTCCAGGTGACCTCTATCCTGACAACCACCGGATTCACCACCGCCGATTACGAACAGTGGCCCCAGGCAGCGCAGATGTTCCTCTATGCGGTGTGCTTTATCGGCGCCTGCGCCGGATCGACCACCAGCGGCATCAAGGTGGTTCATTATGTACTGATCTGGAAATTCGGGGTTGCGGCAATCAAGCGCATCTTTTTCCGGCCGATGTCGGTGATATCGATCCAAATGAATCAGCGCCCGGTCGAGTCTCAAATCGTCGATCTGGCCGTGTGCTATTTTATCGTCAACATCTTCTTGGTACTGGGCGGGGGGTGTTTCATGGTGCTGGTGGATCGGATGGACTATCTCACCGCCATGAGTTCGGTGATCGCCACGCTGATGAACATCGGGCCGGGATTCGGCGCGGTGGGCCCGTCTGAAAATTACGCGTTTATTTCCGACGTCGGAAAATGGTTCCTGTCCTGGAACATGCTGGTGGGTCGATTGGAAATGTTTTCGGCACTGGTGATATTTTACCCGTCGTTCTGGAAACGGTAGGTTTCAAGCCAAAAACAACGTCTGCACATCTTTCAAATGCTGGGACATGCAAACCACGATCACCCGCTCATCGCTTTGAATGTGAGTGTCTCCGACAGCCACATGCCAGGTGCCATCTCGATGGATCGCTCCGATCATGATCTTGCCGTAGTAGAAAGAATCCATTTTGGATAGCGGCTTGGCGGTAATCGGCGAGCCGGGGGCGGCAACGATTTCCACCACTTCGGCATCGAAACCATGCAGGTGGGCCACGGAAAGCACTTCTCCCCTGCGGATGAATTTCAGGATCTCATTGCCCGCCAGTATTTTCTTGTTCATGGCGATATCCGACCCCATGGTCGCCGCCAGCGTCAGGTAATCTTCCTTGTTCACCAGTGCGATACACTTTCTCTGCTTGCCGGGTGAGCGGCCGTTGTGTGAATTCATCAGGTGTTTGGCGAGCACGCAGCTCATGATGTTGGTTTCGTTCTCGCCGGTGGCGGTAATGAAGGTATCCATTTCCAACAATCCCGCAGAAACCAGTACATCTGACTCCGACCCGTCACCGTACAGCACCTCCGTGTTGGACAGTTCGTGGGAGAGTTCCTGGGCAAAGCGTTCATCCTTCTCGATCAGTCTGACCTCCACCGTTTTCCCCAGCAGCCCGGCCAGGCGTCGCCCCACCAGGCCGCCTCCCAGGATCATCACCCGGTGTCGCTTCTGCTGCTCGACGCCTGTCATTCTCATCAGAAGGGGCAGGTTTTCACTCTTGGCCATAAAAAAGGCCTGGTCCTGCGGCAGCAGCTCGTCTTCGCCGCCGGGGATCAGTGTGGTGATCCCCCGCGCAATGGCGACAATCCGAAACGGAAACTCACGATACTCCTTGGCGATATCTATCAGGTTCCTGTAGGCCAGCGGAGATTTATCATGGATGCGGGTGGCCATGACCTGTATTTGCCCCCCGGCAACATCGATGATGTCGTTTCCGGCCCGCAGTTTGATGAGCCTGAAAATTTCCTGGGCCGCCAGCTCCTCCGGGTGGATAATCAGGTCGATTTTCAGGTCCACGGCCTTCAGAACGGAATCTTCGCCGCCGAACTCCGTGGAACGAACCCGGGCGATTTTACGTGGAATGCCGAAACGGTCGGCAATCAGGCAGGCCATCATGTTCACCGCATCGTTGTTGGTGACCGCGATCAGGTAATCCATCTTCTCGGCACCGGCTTCCCGCCAGCATTCGATGCTCATGGCATTGCCCTGTATCAGGCGGGCATCCAGAATCCCGTCGGCATGCCGGATCATACTACCGTCCGACTCGATGGCGGTGATGGCGTAGCCTTCATGCACCAGGCGCTTGGCCAGATAATAGCCGACGCCCCCCAGCCCCATGATCAGGATGTTGGTCGATTCCGCTGGTTTGCTTTGTTTCATTGTTCAACAGTTCTGTCGATGTGAAGCGCCTGAAGGGTCCGCAGGTGTCTGAAAAGCGGACGCAGCCCGATGCGACCATCCGGGTCAGCCGCGCTGTGATGCGTTTCTTGATCCGTACAACTGCGACCGGGTCATAACCCGAACACCGGTAATCAAATACGCAACGGGGTCTCTTTTGTCAAATGAAACGGCCGTTGGATGCCCCTGTGCAGGTGCCGGCTGTCGATGGTCAATTCTGCGCCGGATACCATCATCGTTTCGACATCTTCAGGATACCGGTCGCACGCGTTTGTCCGCATCTCCGAATATCCCCAAAAGAGAAAGGGACATCGGCACGGACCCGATCTCCCTTTTGCACATTGGCGTCCCCAAGGGGATTTGAACCCCTGTTGCCGGCGTGAAAGGCCGGTGTCCTGGACCTGGCTAGACGATGGGGACGAAGTTTTGTCCTGTATGCTGCCGCTGAGCGGATAAACGGTGCAGCGGCCTTTCGCAAAGCGATTATGGCGCTGGTGGGCCGTGTTGGACTCGAACCAACGACTCTCTGCTTAAAAGGCAGATACTCTACCGACTGAGTTAACGGCCCGCGAAAGTGCATTTATGTAACGACAAATTCATCGATTGTCAACCCCCAAAATGGCCGTCGGACTGGTCGCTGCCGCCCTGCAACCCGTGTTTGGTGTTTGGCCGGCGGGGGAAAAGAAGCAGTCAGGTCGCCAGCACGAAAATGCCGTAGACGATTCCGACTGCAAGAACAAGCCAATCGCGCCGGGTGGCGGTCAACCGGTGACCGGTTCGATCATCGGTGTAGCAGCGGGCCTCCATGGCGATCGACAGGCGGTCGGCGGCTGAAAAAGAACGACGCAGAAACGGTATGGCCAGCCAGGTGAGACGGTAGACGGGATTTATCCGGTTTTCCACCCCGCGGGCACGCTGGGCATCCATGGTCTCTGCAAACTGTACCGACAGCAGCGGTATCAGCCGCAGCAAAAGGCCAAACATGGTACCGATCCGTGCCGCGGGAAGACCTGGAAAAGGCTTCAGAAACCATTCGACCGCCGCTTTGATCTCTGCCGGCCGGGTTGTAATTACCAGGGTCGTCCCCAGCAAAACGACCAGCAGCATTCGCGCCGCAATCAGCGCGCCGGCTGCCGCCCCCTGGCGAGAAAAGGAGAGCCAGTAAAGGCGAAACACCGCTTCACCCGGCATGGTGAAAGCCCGGACGAGAAAAACCAGTAACAACAGGACCAGAAGATAGCGAAGTTCTGTGGTTAGCGATTTAAAGGAACAGCCCAGGAAGGAAAGTAGAGCGATCTGTCCGCACGCAAGCAGCGCCAGATGCAGCGCCCCGGCTTTTACTACCGACAGGCTCAACACAATCAAAATGACAAACTTGAACCGGGCATCAAGTGCATGCAGCGCGCCGGTACCCAAACGGTAGCTGATCGGGCTCATCCGGATCACTCCCGCCGGTTCGCCGGCCACCCGCATGTGCATGGCTTGCGAACACCGAAGTCACCGACTTCATTAGCAATTTGTACCGGAAAGCCGTCTCGGACGATTCTGCCGGCCTGCATGACGATCAACCGGTCGGCGATGAAAAGCACCGGTTCCAGATCATGCGTGGTGACGATAACGGTGTAGCCGTCATTCTTTAAACGGCAGATTTCAGCGACAATGCTGCGAACACCGGTATCGTCGAGGCTGGCAAAGGGTTCGTCGAAAGCCACGACACTCGGTCCCATTGCCAGTATGCCGGCCAGTGCCAGCCGCCGTTTCTCCCCGCCGGAAAGCAGGTGCGGGGGCTTGTCTGCCAGCGCTTTCAACCCGACGGACTCCAGCGCAGCAGATACCCGGCGATCCACTTCTGCCGGGTCCAGCCGCAGGTTTTGCGGCCCAAAGGCTACGTCGGAGGCCACCGTTTCGCCGACAATCTGGCTGTCGGGTTCCTGAAACACCAGCCCCACTTTGCGCCGGGCTCTTCTGACATCTGCAGATACCGGCATGCCGTCTATCCGCACAATGCCTGCTGTGGGGTTCAGCAACCCGTTGAGGTGCCGCAGCAGCGTTGTTTTTCCCGACCCGTTTGATCCGGCGATCACCACGAAAGAACCCTTGGAAATCGATAGGCGGATACCGTCCAGGCCCACCGTTCCGTCGGGAAATTGATGCTTCAGGTTTTCGAGTTCGACGATGTTCATCGCGCTTCCGTCCGCCCTCAGGGAGTGGAGCCGGTCCTGCCGGCAGTTTCCATCCGCATCGGATCAGCTGCCGGCACTTCGGTCTGCATGACAGGCCGCAGGGAACGGGCAATGGGAATGGCAGCAGCGATTTTCAGTGCATCACCGATCAAAAACGGCAACATGCCGACGGCCAGGGCCTTGGTCCACGAAAGGCCGGTAACCACTTTCAGCCAGCTAACGCCGCAGGCATAAAGCAACAGCGTTCCGAGCACCATGGCCCCTGCCTCGCGCAGCAAGCGATGATCGGAACCTCGCGTCATCCGGCCGATGATGTAAACGGCGGGCAGATATCCGATCAAATACCCTCCGGTGGGTCCGATAAGCCGGCCGATCCCGGCCTGGCCACCGGCGAAAACCGGCAACCCGCAGAATCCGGCCAACAGGTATATGCCGACGCTGGCTAGACCCCAGCGTGGGCCGAGCAGCAACCCCGCCAGCATGACAAATAGATTCTGCAGCACGATCGGCACCGGACCGATCGGCACGGCAATGAAGGCCCCCATGGCCGTAAGCGCGGCAAAAAGGGCGGCAAAGACACTCATGCGCAGGGAATGAGAATCGGTCATATTCACTCCTTCCGGGCTTGGCTGCCGGCATACGCACGCCTGACAATCCGCCCCGGCTTTTTGAAAGGTGTTGGGGCAATGCGCACAAAACCCGCGTCACGCGTCATACTGGTGACCAACCGCCCCAGCAGCGAGGCACGCGCAACACCGAAATCCGGTCCTGTGCCTTGTGATCATTTACACGTGAAAACAGTCCCCGTATAGGACCGTCTTCAATGAACCGTCAGCCAACTCCAGGATCAGCGATCCGTTCGAATCGACGTCAACGGCCCGTCCTTGGGTCTCTCCCTGCAGCGTGACGATTTTCACCTGCCGCCCGATTGTAATCGACAGCGACTTCCATGTCCCGATCACCGACTCCATGTCCATGGAATCGGACGCGAGCCGGGCTTCAAGTCGATCCAGAAAAACGGCCAGCAGCTGTTTGCGGGAAACCGGTTTTCCCATCAACCGGCGCAGGGTGACCGCCCCGGGCTCCTGGGGCGGCGGGTCATTGTTGACGTTGACACCCACGCCGATATTCACGTAAGACACACGATCCGCCTCGGCCTCCATTTCTGCCAGGATGCCCGCGATTTTCCTTTCATCCACCAGCACGTCGTTGGGCCACTTTACCGCGGCCGGCAGGTCGTAATCTCTCCGGAGGGTGTCCGCCAGCACCAGCGAGGTGCAAAGGTTGAGTCGAGGACTCAGCGCCGGAGGGATCCGCCGCCGCAGAACGATCGTGAAATAGAGTCCACCGGCAGCCGAGTGCCAACTGCGGTTCAGTCGTCCGCGTCCGGCGCTTTGCTGGTCGGCCACCACCACTGTAAAGTGCGGACAGCCGCTGCGGGCCATTCCGCGTGCTTGCTCCATTGTCGATTCGATCCGCTGGAAATGATGAATGGTCGCTTCCCGTCCGGGAAATTCCCAGGCAAAGGGGATATCAGGATCGGTTACGAGCCGGTAGCCTTTGGGAGTGGCTTCGATTTCGTACCCAACCTGTCGCAGCCGGTGTACATGCTTCCAGACAGAGACCCGGGAAACATCTAAGGCACGGCTCAATTCCGAGCCGGAAACAACATCGCGGCCCGCGCGCAGCATGGATAGAATGGTTTGTTTGGGATCCATAAAACAGTCGCCCTATATGGTTAACCACTAAAAGATGGAAGGGTAACGTCGCCGACCGGCAATGTCAATGGCTTTTCAGTGATTCGACGGATGCGGGAAGGCTTGCAGCTGGATGAAGCGCCGGGGAACTGACGCTGCGGGTCAGATGATACGGATCACTCGCGGACGGTAAGATTTCTGTCTTGCCAGTCGGTTGCCGGTGCGGCGAATGAGTAAAAAAGACAGCAGGAAACAGCCCACACCCACTGCCGCTGATAGGCCGGAAGGATTTATATCAAAGGACGGGGCCAACACCTGCCCGACCACCGCCCCGGCCAGCATCAACAGGATCGGAAATACGTAAAGCAGAAACGAGACTTTCAGAACGGCACCGGACCCGATCCGCAGCAATATCTGGTCACCCACTTTCGCCCCGGCAACGTTGACGGCTTCGACCTCCATTTCTCGGCTGTCACCTGACAGGTGACAAGACTGCCGGGAGGTTCACCCCTCGCAGGCGCCGGTGCGCACGGTTTTGACCCAGGCGGTGTCCGCTTCGATCCGAGTAACGATTCCGCGTTCGGTTGGCATGTGCTCCATCCGCAAAACGATCACCAGAGGCGGTGAACGAAGGTCGGTCTAACAATATGGAACCCTGATCGTCGAGCAGCTACGGGTGGCGATAACGCCACCCGTATGATAAGCATCGAATCCGGATTTCAAACGGAAAATCGCCATCGGGCGTTGGTGATGCGCACGGCGACCCGGTCAACTCGCCTTCTTCGACTCGCTGTCGGAATGAAGGTAGCAAATCAGCCCGCATTGCAGGCAGCGGCCTGCCTCCCGGCGAGCGGCGGCATCATCGAAACCGACCTCCAGCTCCCCACCCTCGGTCAGGTCGCTGGCGGCGCGAACGGGCATGACGTTGCGAGCCGCAGTGGAAACATCTTCTACGCTGTCGACATTTTGAATGGGGCTTCCGGGAGCGACCACATGATCGGGCAGCTCCAAAGAGATGCCGTACATGATCTCGTGGACAGAAGCCGCCGCGCGACGGCCGGCGCCGATGGCTCTTATGGCTGCGCTGTAATCGGTGAACACGTCGCCCCTGGCAAACAGGCCGATCTCTGTGCGAAAAGCCGGCTCCTTGTAAGGATCGACCGCCTGCCACTGCAGGGCCTGCTGGACGGTTTCGGCCGGTGCTTGCCCGTCAGTCGGTCGCTCGTCTTCGGCAGACCTGGTGAAGATCAGCTCAGGGAAACGGCCGGCGGCCATAATCAATGTGGATGCCTGCAGGATGCCGGTTTCCCGGGATCGCAGATCGACAGTACCCAACCCGGTCAATGAATTGTTTTCGCCGAAAAGCCGGTTGATACCGGTCTGAAATCGAACATCGATGTTCTCATTGCGCAGATTCTGGATTTCCTTCGCGTCAAGATCGAGCTCGGCAGATGTCTCCCGAAATACCACCGTCGTCTGTTTTGCCCCCGTGGCCCGACAGGCGCGCGCGGCCTCCAGGGCCAGCGGGCCGCCACCGTAGATCACCAGGTCCGCCGTCAGCTCCGGCATCGCAGCGCCCTGGCGGGATAGCGCCATAAAATCGATCAACAGATAGGTTCCGGGAATCGGCGATTCGATGTTACCGGAAGCCCCGCGGGCCAGACGGCTGTCCCATCCGCCGGAAGCCAGCAGGACTGCTTCGTGACCCTGCTCCAGCAGCGATGAAACGGTAATGTCCTTTCCGAGGAACTTTCCGGTTTCGGCAATTACCCCCATCTCGGTCACACCGTCGATATCCCAGTCGAGTATGTCTTCCGGCAGACGATACCGGTCGATGGCGCTGCGCAGCAGTCCCCCCAGTTTCGCCGTCGCCTCGTAGACGGTGGCTTCGTGGCCCAAGCGGGCCAGGAAAAAAGCAGCCGACAACCCCTGCACGCCGCCGCCGGCCACCGCCACCTTGCGGCCGGTGGCCGGCGCCTTATACGGCATGACGCGCTCTTTTTGCTCCCTTTCGTAATCGGCAGCGTACCGCTTCAAAAAATTGATGGCCACCGGTTCATCCACGTACTGCCGCCGGCACTCGATCTCGCAAGGCCTCGGGCAAATCCGTCCGATGACAGCCGGGAAAGGGTTGCGTTCCTTGATCACCTGAACCGCCCGATGATAGTCTCCCAGAGAGATTTGGCGGATGTATTCGCAAATGTTGATCCCGGCAGGACAGGCCCGCTGGCAGGGTGTCGTGCAATCGTCAGTCGTGTATTCCCTTAAAATGCGCCGGGTGACCGAAGAGAGGTTGATGATGTGTTTCGGGCAGACCCGCTCGCAGGTGCCACAGCCGGTGCAAAGGATTTCGTCCACCACAGGCAGGCCGTCCTCCCCCATGGTTATGGCGTTAAACGGGCAGGCACGCACACAGGTTCCAAGTCCCAGGCACCCGATGGTGCACACTTTCATGCCGCCGGAAAGCATGGCCGCGGCCCGGCAGTCATTCATGCCGTTGTAGACAAACTTGGTGTCGGCGTCGGCTACACCGAACGTACAGCCCGGTCTGGCAATATCGGGTTCTTTGGCTTCGACCGTCACCCCCATGATCCCGGCGATTTCCTCCGCCGTTTCCGCGCCGGCGGCCACGCAGGAATTGGGAGCCGCCCGGCCGGCGACAATCGCTTCGGCATTGGCGCTACAGCCGGGAAGACCGCAGCCGCCGCAGTTGGCTCCGGGAAGCGCCTCCTCTACCGCCAGTATCTGCGGATCGACGTACACGTAAAAAACCTTGGAAGCCGCTGCCAGGCAGACGCCCACCAGCAGTCCCAAGCCGCCCATCATATACAGTGCTTCAATCATCAGGTTTCTCCGCGGAATTGGGATATTCGGCTAGTTTAATCGATCGCGTCGAACTTGCATTTTTCAAAACAGGTCATGCACTGGATGCATTTTTCCTTTTCAATACGGGCGACCTCTTTCTTTTTCCATTCGATCGCCTCAGACGGGCAGGCCCGAAAGCAAGCACCACATTTCGTGCAGGCGTCCGTATTCACCTCGAACTTCAGCAGTGCCACACAGCGTTTGGCCGGACAACGTTTTTCAACAATGTGGGCTTGATACTCGTCCATGAAATAGCGCAAGGTGGACAAAACGGGGTTGGGACCGGTCTGCCCCAGCCCGCAGAGCGAAGCACTGCGTATAACGACGGCAAGATCTTCCAGGGTGTCCAGGTCGGACGGCTCTCCACTGCCAGCGCAGATTCTTTCAAGAATCTGCAGTTGGCGCCGGGTTCCCTCCCGGCAGGGGGTGCATTTGCCGCAAGATTCGTCTTGAACAAAATCCATGAAGAACCGCGCCATGTCCACCATGCAGGTTTTTTCATCCATCACGATGGCACCGCCCGAGCCCATGATGGCCCCGGCTTTGACGATGGCCTCGAAATCGACCGGTGTATCGACTAACTGTGCCGGTATGCATCCGCCCGAAGGGCCTCCGAGCTGCACCGCCTTGAGCTTTCTTTTTTTCGGTATCCCGCCGCCAATATCATAGACGATGGTGCGCAGCGGCGTTCCCATGGGTACTTCCACCAATCCGATGTTATTCACGTCTCCGGAAAGGGCGAACACCTTGGTCCCTTTGCTGGTCTCGGTGCCGACACTGGCATACCAGTCGCCGCCGTTGAGGATAATCTGGGGAACATTTGCATAGGTTTCGACGTTGTTGAGAATCGTCGGCTTTTCCCATAGCCCCTTGTGGGCAGGAAAAGGCGGGCGTGGGCGCGGCATGCCGCGTTTGCCTTCGATGGAGCGCATCAGCGCCGTCTCCTCGCCGCAGACAAAAGCGCCGGCCCCCTGGTAGATCTCGATATGCAGATTGAATCCGCTGCCCAGAATATCGTCTTCCAGCAGACCCAGTTCTGTCGCCTGGCGGATGGCGATGCCCAGCCGGTGGACGGCCAGAGGGTACTCGGTTCTGACGTAAATGTACCCCTTGCTCGAATGAATGGCGCGGGCAGCAATGATCATGCCCTCCAGCACCGCATGGGGGTCGGCCTCCAAAATACTGCGATCCATGAAAGCCCCGGGATCGCCTTCATCGGCATTGCACAGGACGTACTTGACATCACCCGGACTGTTTTTGGCAAATTCCCACTTGAGGCCCGTGGGAAAGCCGGCGCCGCCGCGGCCCCGGAGTCCGGAAATCTTCATCTGTTCGACGATCTCTTCCGGCTGCAGTTCAAACAGCGCCTTGGCAGCGGCCAGATAACCGTCCCGCGCAATATAATCGTGAATATCTTCCGGATCGATTCGTCCTTTGTTGCGCAGCGCTCGAGGCATCTGGTGGGTGAAAAAGGGGATGTCGTTTTGAGAGGCGATGACTTTCTTGCTGACCGGATCCTTGTAAAGCAGTCTTTCGACCGGCTGGTTGTTGATCAACTGCTGCTCGACCAGCTCGGGGATATCGTCAACGCTGAGTTTTTCATAGAAGAAATCACCGGGCTGCACCACCAGCAACGGGCCCATGGCACAAAAGCCGTTGCAGCCGGTCTCGATGATTTTTACCTTTTCGCCAAGACCTTTAGCGTCGACCTCCCGGGCAAGCGCGTCTTTTACGGCAATACTTCCGGTCGCATGGCAGCCGGTACCGCCGCATATCAGGCAATAGGTCCTGTCTGTAAAGGCAACCGACTCCGCCCGTTGCTGCCGGATGGTCGCCAGGTCATCCACACTCAGCTTCGCCATTGAATTGCTCCTCACCGTACTACCAGGATCCGTCCAGACCTCTGAGACCGTTCATGTAAAGTTTTCCACTGGCAACAAAAAGAGAATGGCGGGTCACCATGGTTGGCAGCTGATACGATTCCGCCAGTTCCCTGGTGCTCTGATCGGGCGTTTTGCCCCTGACGAAAACCACGGCTGCCACCTCGGCCACCCTGGCGGTACGGATGACATCCGCAGTGGTCAGCCCCGTAAGGATGACAGCATCCTTTGTGGCGGCAGCCAGAAAGGCCTGCATCAGGTCCGCACCTCCTGCGCCGGCTACCGTTCGATCCATCTGGTCGTGCCCTGTCAACACCTCGGCATTTAGAATCTCCCGAATCTCAAATACCTTCATGCGACCGTCCCCACATCTTTCGGTTGGCGTTGCCCGATGCCCGCAGAGAAAGGGTGTATGGAAACCGGATATGGTTCCGGCATCATTCGTACCGGTCGAGAACATCCAGGACCGTGTCCGATGATATCGCTCCGTGGGTGTCGGCGTCCACGACCATTACCGGGGCCAGTCCACATGCCCCCAGGCATCTGACCGCTTCGAGGGAAAAGCGGCGATCTTCACTGGTGCTGCCTTCTTCCAGCTGATACCGGTTTTTGATACGCACCAGCGACTCCTTGATCCCCTTCACGTAGCAGGCGGTTCCCATGCAGAGTTTGATGAGGTGGCGCCCCTTGGGCTGCATTGAAAAAAGGGCATAAAAGGAAGCTACGCCGAACACCTCGCTGCTAGGCAGGTTCATACCGGCACTGATAAAATCCATAAGCTGAACGGGCAGGTACCCGACGATGTCCTGACACTCGCGAAGAACGGTAATAATTGAACCGGGCTTACCTTTATTATCGGCGATGACCGTGGTGATCTTCGACCACATTTCTTCGGTAATGTCCGGGTGGGCAGGTTGTAATGCGTGCGTCATGGTCGGATCTCCTGTTTCACTGCTGCTCGGCGGATGCGCCAACCGCCGGCAGATCTTTGCAGAAGCCTTTTAGATCATAATAATCGGAGAATGTCAACGCGGGCGGCCGGGATTGAATTCTTGACGCGAGGCCGGTCTCTGGCATATATATCGGTCCCATGAAAAACGACAAACATCGAGCAGAGGACACGGCCGGGTACTTGCGCCGACAGGTTGTCGGACCGGTGGAGATCGGCATATTCACCGGCACGGGGCTGGGTGGCAGTGTCGGCTTCATTCGGGTCGACACCGAAATCGCCTACCGGGATCTGCCTTTTTTCCCGGTATCCACCGTGCCGGGTCATGCCGGCAAAATGCTGTTCGGGCGTCTCAAGGACCGACACGTCATGGTCATGCAGGGGCGATTTCACCTCTACGAAGGCTACAGCGCCCGGGAAGTCACCTTCCCTATCCGTGTAATGCAGGAACTTGGCGTGAAAGTTCTGATTGTGACCAACGCTGCCGGCGGATTGACCGCCCGGTTGCAGGCCGGCGATATCATGGTCATCCGAGACCATATCAACCTGACCGGCGACAACCCATTGGTAGGGGAAAACGAGGAGTCCTGGGGCGTTCGATTTCCGGATATGTCCGGTGCCTATGATGCCGATCTGGCCCAGACAGCCGGAAAGGCGGGCCGACATCACGGTATGGAAGTGAAATCCGGCGTGTATGCCGGTCTGAAGGGTCCTTCACTGGAAACCCCCGCCGAGGTTCGCTTTTTAAAGACGATCGGCGCCGATGCGGTCGGATTTTCAACGGTACAGGAGGTGATCGCTGCCGTGCACGCCCGAATGAGGGTGCTGGGCCTGTCGATAATCACCAACATTAACGACCCGGATGCGCCGATGCCCGCCACGGTGGAGGAGATCATTGCCACCGCCGAAGCCGCTGCACCGCGGCTGGAAAAATTGCTGCAAACCATCGTGGAGCAGTTCAATGACAAGCCGTAAGGCCGACCTGCTGATCACCGACGGCATCGTCGTGACCATGGATGCTGAAGGCACCTGCATCGAAGGCGGCGGCGTCGCCATCGTCAACAGCCGAATTGCTGCGGTGGGCACGGCAACCGCAATGAAGCAATGGACCGCGCCGCATGTCATCGACGCCCGCGGCGGCATCATCCTGCCCGGTCTCATCAACACGCACACGCATGCTGCAATGACCTGTTTTCGGGGCCTGGCCGACGATCTGCCGCTGATGGACTGGCTGCAGGATCACATCTTTCCGGCGGAAGCCAGGCTGGATGAAAAAAAGGTCTACCGCGCAGCCCTGCTGGCATGCGCCGAAATGATCCGCTCCGGAACAACGACTTTCTGTGACATGTACCTGTTCGAAGACGCGGTGGCACGCGCAGCCAGTGCGGCCGGCGTCCGGGCAGTGGTCGGTGAAGTGCTCTATGACTTCCCATCTCCCAATTACGGCGAGCTGGAGCACGGTTTCGCCTACATCGAAAAAATGATCGAGGCCTGGCGGGAAGATCCGTTGATCACCGTTGCCGTGGAACCCCACTCCCCCTATCTATGCGCATCGGATCTGCTGCAGCGTGCAGCCGCCCTGGCACGCCGGCACCGTATTCCGCTGGTGATTCATGTCTCCGAGACCCGCAGCGAAGCAGATCAGATGCAGCAGCGCTACGGGCACACCCCTGTGGGCTTTCTGGCCGAACACGGCATTCTTTCCGCCAATTTGCTCGCCTGCCATTGTGTGGTCTTGTCCGAAGAGGACTTCGATCTGCTGGAAGCCCACGACGTCAAGGTAGCCCACAATCCCGAAAGCAACATGAAACTGGCCTCTGGGATCGCCCCTGTTCCCGAAATGCTGCGGCGCGGGATCTGTGTGGGGCTGGGTACCGACGGCTGTGCCAGCAACAACAATCTGGACATGTTCCTGGAGATGAGCACCGCGGCAAAGCTGCACAAGGCAAGCACCCTGGACCCGACGGTGCTGGATGCGGAAACCGTTTTGCGCATGGCCACCATCGACGGGGCCAGAGCCCTGGGTATCGAAAGCACAACCGGGTCGATAGAGGAAGGTAAAGCCGCCGACATTATTGTCATCGATACCCGGCAGCCGCACCTGACTCCCATGTACAACCCGATCTCCCATCTGGTGTATGCGGCCAGTGGCAGCGACGTATCCTGGACCATTGTCAACGGCCGGGTGGTTATGCAAGATCGCCGGCTGTGCAGCCTGGACGTGGACAAAGTGATGGACGACGCAATGCGGATCGCCGAAGAAATCCGTTCCGGATAACTCCGGCAGCGACTGACGCTGCAACCAAAGACAAGGCCGATTGCATATGGAAAAGCCCTTCGACATCGTCATCCACGGCGGCGTAGTGATCACCGTCAACGACGATTCCGATATCATCGCAGACGGCCTGATCTGCATCAGGGGCAACCGCCTGGAGCGCATCGACACCTGCTCGGGGACCGCACCGCTTCCGCCGGCTGTCAAAACGATCGATGCCCGCGGCATGATCGTCTTACCCGGTTTGGTGAACACCCATACCCACACGCCCATGACCCTGTTCCGTGGGCTGGCCGACGATCTGCCCTTGCAGCAGTGGTTGGAAGAGCACATCTTCCCGGCTGAATCGCGACACATCCATCCCGAGGCGGTAGAAATCGGCGCACTGCTGGCCTGCGCGGAGATGATTCTGTCCGGGACAACGACTTGCTGTGACGGATACTTTTTGGAAGATTGCGTCGCACGGGCCGTGCTGCAAAGCGGCATGCGAGCAGTTCTCGGCCAGGGCGTCATCGACATGCCGGCCCCCGGCGTGCCGGATGCGGCCGACAACATCGCTGCGGCCGAGCGCTTCATCGCACGGTGGCGCAACGCATCATCCCGGGTGCAGCCATCGGTCTTCTGTCATGCGCCCTACACCTGTTCATCCACAACCCTGCAAGCGGCCAAAAAGTCCGCCGACAAGGCAGGTGTGCGCTTCCAGATCCATGCGGCGGAAACTCGCACCGAGAAAGAGCGACTGGCAGAAGGACATAGCTCTCCGGTGAAAGTCCTCGATCGCCTCGGCCTGCTGGATGCCGGCACCCTGCTGGTTCACTGTGTCTGGCTCGATGAGGGCGACGTGGAAATCATCGCCGAGAGCGGCGCGGCGGTCGCCCACTGCCCGGAGAGCAACATGAAACTGGCCTCTGGAATTGCGCCGGTTATCGAACTGCTGGCGGCCGGCGTACCCGTGGGGCTGGGAACGGACGGCTGCGCTTCCAACAATAATCTGGACCTGCTGCAAGAAATGGATACGGCTGCCAAACTGCACAAGGTACACCGCATGGACCCCACTGCTGCAGATGCCGCAACCGTCCTGCGCATGGCCACTTCAACCGCAGCGACCGCTGTCGGGCTGGGCAAAGAGATCGGATCGCTGGCGTTCGGCAAAAAAGCGGACCTGATCTTGCTCGATGCCCGCCAACCGCACCTGATACCGATGTACCACCCGATCTCCCAGGTGGTGTATGCCGCAAAGGGCAGCGATGTTCACACCTCTATCATCGATGGCCGCGTCGTAATGGAAAACCGACGGTTGTCCACCTTGAACCTGGAACAGATCCTTGATCGCGCAAACGAGCTGGGAAGAAAGATTCGTCGCACGGATGCCTGACGGTCATTTCCCGTTTGGCAAGTGCCGCCGGAGGGTGATGCTGCCCGTTTGCCCCGAAAGTAAGACCGGCGAGCCGAATCCGACAACCTGCAGCCCCGAAAGGCAATGTGTCCCATGGACAGAGAAGCAAAAACCGACCGCTCCATCTGGCTAAACGCCCATCGGCAAACTGTCAGCATCATCGACCAGCGGCGGCTGCCCCACGAGTTGGTGGTTGCCGAGTTGGTGACGGTCGACGATGTCATCCGGGCTATCCAGGAGATGGCTGTCCGGGGGGCTCCACTGATTGGCGTCGCGGCGGCTTTCGGCGTATACCTTGCGGTGGTGAACACGCCACCGGATGTTGCCGCAGATGACCATCTTCGAAAACAGTGCCGTCGCATTCGCGGCGCCCGGCCGACAGCGGTTAACCTTGCATGGGCGGTGGACCGGATGGATGCCGCTGTGCAACCGGTCAAAGCGACAGCAGAGCGCATCGCAATCGCCCGGCAGGAAGCAACCGCTATCGAAAAAGAGGAGATCGACAATTGCCGGCGAATCGGCGAAAACGGGTTGCCGCTCATTGCAGAGATCAGCCGGCGAAACAGTGGTCGAACCGTAAACATATTGACCCACTGCAATGCGGGCTGGCTGGCCTGCGTAAAGCATGGCACCGCAACCGCCCCGATATACGCGGCGCACGACAGCGGGCTGGAGGTGCACGTGTGGGTGGATGAAACCCGTCCGCTGAATCAGGGGGCCCGTCTGACGGCATGGGAGCTGGGCCGGCACGGTGTGCCCCACACGGTCATTGTCGACAACACCGGCGGCCACCTGATGCAGCACGGCCTGGTGGACATCGTAATCGTCGGTACGGACCGCACCACGTTCACGGGGGATGTGGCCAACAAAATCGGCACCTATCTCAAAGCGCTGGCCGCCAAGGACAACGGCGTTCCTTTCTATGTGGCGCTGCCGTCGAGTACTTTCGACTGGACACTGCGTGACGGCGTGCGGGAGATTCCCATCGAGAACCGCAATCCGGACGAGATTCGCACCGTCCAGGGATGGGATAACCATGCGCCGCGCACGGTGCTGGTGCCCCCGGCAGACAGCCCGGTTGCCAACTACGCATTCGATGTGACGCCGGCCCGGCTGGTCACCGGCTTCATCACCGAACGCGGCATCTGCGGTGCAAGCGAAAAACAGGTCCGCAAGCTGTTTCCGGAGAAAGCCTAACCGAACTTGACACCAGACCTTTTGAATGCCTAAATGATCCCATGCTCACCGATCTGGAAAAAAAAATTGTCGCTTGCGTACAGGAAGACATCGCTGTAACCAAGCGACCGTATCACGAAATGGCGCGCAGGCTCGAACTGCCGGAAGCAAAGCTGCTGCAGACGCTCCAGGACCTTTGTGACCGGGGTGTCATCCGGAGGTACGGCGCCACCATCCGGCACCAGAAGTCCGGTTTTGCCGCCAACGCCATGGTTGCCTGGCGAGTAGAGGAAGATCGCATCGAAGAGGTCGGCTCCCGGATGGCTTCATTCAAACAGGTTTCGCACTGTTATCGCCGCAATCCCACCGACAGTTGGCCGTATAACCTCTACACCATGGTTCACGCCCGCAGCGAGGCCGCTTGCATTGAGACGGCCCGCAAGATGTCGACCACAGCAGGAGTCGAAGACTTCACTCTGCTTTTCAGCCGCCGCGAGCTGAAAAAGACTTCCATGAAGTACTTTACCAACGAAGAATGATATCGGTGCATGCGGACTGCCGGCACCTGCCGAAGGCAGACACCCCCCACATACTGTGTATCAACCCCTGGATTCACGATTTTGCGGCCTACGATTTCTGGGCCAAGCCCCTCGGCCTGCTGACGCTGGCCGCCATCTGCCGCTTGCACGGCTGTCGTGTCTCCTACCTCGACTGCCTGGACCGTTTTCATCCCCGGGCGCCGCACGCCGATCCCTTCCTGAGATACGGCCGCGGCCCGTACCTGAAAACACCCATACCCAAACCGCCCGGTCTGTCGGACGTCCGGCGGCGCTACTGCCGATACGGCATTCGGCCGCAGTGGCTGCTGTCCGACCTGCGGGCCTTGCCTCGGCCGGACCTGATCCTGGTGACCTCGCTGATGACCTACTGGTATCCGGGACTGCAGGAAACGGTGCGTCTGCTGCGAACGGTTTTCCCCGAAACGCCGGTTCTGGTGGGCGGGATTTACGCAACCCTGTGCAGCGATCACTGCCGATCGCAGATCGATGCCGACGAGGTCGTAACCGGCGGCGGTGAGGCCCTCCTGCTCGATTTGATCGGCAAATACACCGGCCACCGCGCAACCCTGCAATTCGACCCGCAGCAACTCGACTCTTATCCGTATCCGGCCCTGGATTTGCAGCATTGCGTCAACTACGTTCCTTTGCTGACCTCAAAAGGCTGCCCGTTCTCATGCGCTTACTGCGCCTCCCGGAGACTGAACCCAAACCGGATCACCCGCAACCCGGAAGCGGTGGCTGAAGAGATCGGATTCTGGCACGCGGCCCACGGTGTGAAAGATTTCATTTTTTACGACGACGCGCTGTTGATGGATATGGAGACACACGCCGGCCCGATTTTCGAAGCGGTTGCCAGCAGTGGTATCAATGTTCGGTTCCACACCCCGAATGCACTGCACATCCGCTGGATCGACTCTAAAGCCGCACGGTTGATGAAGCGCGCCGGATTCGAAACGATCCGATTGGGCCTCGAGACTGCCGGATTCGGGGACCGGCGGAAGTTCGACTGGAAGGTCACGGCCACCGAATTTCACAGCGCCGTGGCGTGCCTGAACAAAGCTGGATTTACCGCCCGGCAGATCGGTGTCTACCTGCTGGTCGGCCTTCCGGGGCAGAAAACAACATCCATCGAAGCCTCGATTCAAATCGTCCGCCGAAGCGGCGCCACGCCCATCCTCGCAACCTATTCCCCCATTCCGCACACGGCACTGTGGCCGCAAGCGGTTGCCGCCTCCCGCTACGATCTGAAAGCCGATCCGGTCTTTTGCAACAATGCCGTGATGCCGTGCCAAAGAGAAACCTTCTCCTGGCAGCGACTGTCTCACCTGAAACAACTGGCTGCTGCAACCGCTTGACATCCAAACGGGCGGCGGATATGTTCACACTCTCGATTCCGTCATCACCTGCCACAAGGAGAGAGGTGCCATGATCAAGCTGGTGACCACCGATCCGACCCGGATCAAAAGCAACCTACTGGTGATAGCGGCCTGCAAGGACGCCAACGTCTACGAACATCCCCGACTGGTGGCCACGATCCAGCAGACCCGCCGTTTGAGCGAGTTTTCCGGCAACCGGGGTGATGAAATCGTCCTTTACAATCCTCCCGGCTTTACGACCGATCGTCTGATGATCGTCGGGCTGGGCGATTTGGAAAGGCTGAATGCGGAAATTTTGCGGACAGCGACCGGAAAAGCGGTTGGCCGGGCGATGGAGCACGAGCTTTCCAATGTTACCATCGCCGTGCCCGGACCGCCGGATGGCAGCCTCGGCTTCGAAGACCTTCTCGTTTCCATGCTGGAAGGAGCCTGCCTGGCGAATCATCATTTCGATCGCTACAAAAACGACAAAAAAACCGCCGCAGTGAAGCAAATCGCCTTTGTCGTGCCGGAGAAAGCCGCGTCCAAGCACCGCCGCCTTGTGACCGTGGCCCAAACCATTTGTTCCGGAACCCTTCTGGCCCGGGACTGGGTCAACACTCCCGCAAACGATAAAACCCCGCAGCGCTTCGCAGCCGTTGTCAGCAAGCTCTGTGAGAAAACGGGTCTGAAAACCCGGCTGCTGGGGAAAAAAGAGCTGCGGCGCCAGAAGTTCGGGTCGATACTGGCCGTTGCGGCCGGCAGCGAAACCGATCCGGCCCTGCTGGTGCTCGAACACGCCCCTGCGCGGGTCAAGAAAACCGTCGCCCTGGTGGGCAAAGGGGTGACCTTCGATTCCGGCGGACTGAACCTGAAGACAAACGTTCGGATCAACCAGATGAAAGCCGACATGGCCGGGGCCGCCGCGGTGGCGGCTGCGATGATCTGCTTGAGCCGGTTGAAACCGGACCTGCGCGTTGTCGGGGTGATTCCTCTCGTGGAAAACATGATCTCCGGGCAGGCGATCCGGCCCGGGGACATTATCCGGACTTACAGCGGCAAAACGGTGGAAATCGGCAACACCGACGCCGAAGGCCGCCTGATTCTCGGCGATGCCATCTCGTTTGCCATAAAAAAATACCGACCGGAGGTCCTTATCGACATTGCCACCCTCACCGGTGCCTGCGTCATTGCATTGGGCGAGGAACTGGCCGGAGTGTTCACTGCCGACGACGAGCTGGCCGAAACCATCCTGCAGTCGGCACAGCGAACTCACGAGCGCTGCTGGCGCATGCCGCTGACCGAAGACTACCGGGATTTGCTGAAAAGTGACGTGGCCGACATCAACAACATGCCGCGCCACCGGTACGGAGCCGCCATCACCGCCGCGCTATATCTGTCGGAATTTGCGGCCGGCACCCGCTGGGCCCACATAGACATCGCCGGACCGGCCTTTCATAAAAAATCAAGCGCCTACTGCGGCCCGGGGGCCACCGGCTTCGGTGTGCGCCTTCTGTGCGAGGTGGTTCGCTCTTTGGCAAAGACGCTCTAAGCGTCACCCGAGACCAAACAGAAGCAACGCCTGCCAGCCTGCCCATTGCTGCCTTCTGCTCGCCCAGCGTCATATAATCAGCCGGTCTTTTCCCGCCACGAATCGCTTACACCCTGCGCTGCACTGGGGCTGGCGCTTGCAGCTGCTCCAGCAGCCTCTCGTGGATGTTGTCGAAACCGCCGTTGGACATCACCAGGATGAGGTCGCCACTGCGGGCTTCTGCGCGCAGGAACCCGATAATGGTGTCCGTATCCGGGAAAAAATGGGCCTTCTTGCCGCGATCGGTGAGGTCTGCGACAAGTTTTTCAGAAGAAAACCGCTGTTCAGGGGGAATCTTTTCCAGCAAAGGCGGCCGTCGGATGCAAACCAGGTCGGCTGCGTCGAACGACTGCGCATAGGTTTCCTGAAACACGTCGCGCATGCTGGAGTTGGTGCGGGGCTCAAAGACCGCCACTACGCGCCCAGGTCTGAAAAAAGGGCGCACGGCCCGGATCGTCTCCCGCACCGCTGTCGGGTGGTGGGCAAAATCGTCCATCACGGTGATACCGTTGCGCACACCCCGGATTTCCTGGCGGCGGCGTATACCGGCAAATGAAGCCAGAGCCGCCTCGATACCATCGGCGGGGATATTCAGGCAGTCGGCAACGGCAATGGCCGCCAGCGTGTTACGCAGATTGTGGTCGCCCATCAGGGGGCTGCGGAAGCGCTTGAAGGGCCCATTGGTTTTGAACACCTCAAAAGTGGTGCGGGGCGGCTGCACTTCGATGTTGTCCATACGCCAGTGGGAGCCCGGTTGCTGCCCGTAACTTTCCACGCGGCACGGGCTGTTTCGAATCAGGTCTTGAACGCTGTGGTCTCCATCGAAAGCCACCAGTCGGCATGTCGGCGGCAGCCCCGCGACGAACTGCCGGAATGCAGCCTTTACGTGGTCCAGATCAGCGAAAATATCCGCATGGTCGAACTCCACGCTGGTGAGTACGGCGGCATGGGGCCGGTAGTGCAGGAACTTGGGCCCCTTGTCAAAAAAGGCCGTGTCATACTCGTCCCCCTCGACAACGAAGTATTCTCCTTTGCCCAGCCGATAGTTGCTGTCGAAGTTTTTCAGGATACCACCGATCATGAAGGTGGGATCGAGGCCTGCCTGCACCAGCAGGTGGGCGATCAGCGCTGCGGTGGTGGTCTTGCCGTGGGTGCCGGTGATGACGATCGGCTTTTTCCCGGCCGCCACCAGGTGGTTGAGGGCCTGGGGCATGGAACAATATGCCAGGCCCAGCTCCATCATCGCCTCCACCTCGGGGTTGGTCTTTGAAACGGCGTTGCCCACCACCACCAGATCGGGCCGCAGGGCAAGATTGTCACCGCTGAATCCGCGGGTGACGTCGATGCCCTTCTCCTGCAGAAAGCGGCTCATGGGCGGATACACATTCTGATCGGAACCGGTTACCTCATATCCGGACTCCTTGAGCATGCAGGCCAGCGCACCCATACCGGTGCCGCAGACCGCAATCAGGTGAATTCGGCCGATGTTTTCCGGCCACCGGCTGTTGGTCGACTCGGTCATGGTCAAAGGGCCCTGAAGGATGCCCGGGCAGCGTCAGCGGTGGCTTGCAGGTCATCTGCGCTGTGGGCTGCCGACACGAACAGGGCTTCGAACTGGGAAGGCGCCAGGTAGATCCCCCGGGACAGCATCTGCCGGTAGTAGGAGGAAAAGGTTTCCAGGTCGCTGGTTTTCGCGTCTGCAAAGCTGTGCACCGGGCCCCGGGCAAAAAACATTCCCAGCATCGATCCGACCCGGTTCAGCGAGACGCTCCTACCGGCCTTTTCCGCGGCTGTCTGCAAGCCGTCCGCCAGTATCCGGGACTTTTCTTCCAGCTGCGAATAGAAACCGGGTTTTTTGAGCTCGCGCAAGGTGGCAATGCCGGCGGCCATGGCCACCGGATTGCCGGAAAGGGTTCCGGCCTGATAGATCGAACCACTCGGGGCAACCTGTTCCATGATGTCCTTCCGGCCGCCATAGGCACCCACCGGCAGACCGCCGCCGATAATCTTGCCGAAGCAGGTCAGGTCCGGAGAAATGTCGTATAGCGACTGCGCTCCGCCGTATGCGACGCGAAAGCCGGTCATCACCTCGTCGAAAATCAGCAGGCATCGGCTGCGCGAACACTCGTCACGCAGGGTTTGCAGAAAATTCCCTGCGGGTGCAACGAGCCCCATGTTTCCGGCCACCGGCTCGACTATGACCGCGGCAATGCCGTTTCCCTGCCGCACCATTAGCTGCTTTATCGCCTCGGTATCGTTGTACGGCAGAGAATAGGTCTGGGCGACGAAAGAACCGGGGACCCCCGGACTGCCGGGTATCCCTAAGGTAGCCACGCCGGAGCCGGCCTCCACGAGAAGCGAGTCCGCATGCCCGTGGTAGCAGCCGTCGAACTTTACGATCGCTTCCCTGCCGGTAACACCGCGGGCCAACCGGATGGCACTCATGGTCGCCTCGGTGCCGGAGTTAACCATCCGCACCATTTGCACCGAGGGCACGGCTTCCACCACCATTTCGGCCAACTCGACCTCCAGCTGGGTCGGCGCACCGAAGCTGGTTCCTTTTTCGAGAACCTGCCGGATCGAATCCACAACGGCCGGGTGTCGATGTCCCAGGATCATGGGACCCCAGGAACCCACGTAATCGATGTAGGCGTTGCCGTCGGCATCGACGATCCGGCTGCCTTCCGCGCTTTTTATGAATAGCGGGTCGGCTCCCACCGAACGGCAGGCACGCACCGGGCTGTTGACCCCGCCGGGCATCAGGGACAAGGCCTTACGATATAGCGTATCGGAGGTTTTTCGATTCATCGCACAGTTCCTTTCACTGGATTTGTCAGCTTACGGCCGGGGCGAAGGGCCCGCCTGGGAGCAGCGAAGTCTAAAATCGGGCAAAACCGGTTGACATCCGGTCGAATTGATATTGTTATTGGCGCAAATCATTATCAAAAGGCTCTGCAGCGGTCAAGACAGGTTTTCATCAAATAACCGCTGGAGATGGATGCAACCGAATGAAACCGGAACAGGCCCTGAAAAAGCTCTCCCGCTACATCGCCACCATGCTCGGACGCAGTCCGGACGAGTTCGGCCTGGTGCCGGACCGGCAGGGTTTCGTCCAGATAAAAGAACTGTTGAAAGCGATCGGCGAAGAGCAGGGATGGCGGCACATCCGACGGGCGCATCTGAACGAAGCGCTGCTCAGCCTTCGCAGGCCGGATTTTCAGATCGTCGATCAGCGGATCCGGGCAACGGACCGCAGCAAACTTCCCGGTATCACCCGGCCGATCGACCTGCCGAAGCTGCTGTATACCTGCGTTCGGCAAAAGGCGTACCCGCACGTGGCTGAAAAAGGACTATTCGCCGGGCCCGGCAACCGCATCGTACTGTCAGTCGAAAAATCGATGGCCGAAAGAATCGGCAGGCGCAAAGACCAGCATCCGGTATGCATTACGGTCCAAGTGGAAAGCAGCCTCGCACAGGGAGTGGTTTTCGATCGCAGCGGCACAAGGCTCTTTTTGGCCGACTTCATTCCGGCAGAGTCCATGTCCGGCCCCCCGCTGCCCAGGGAAAAGCGCCCCGGGGACAAGGAAAAATCCCCGCCCCAGCGAAGTGTTCCGACCGAAGCCGGCACCTTCCCGTTGGACCCGTCGCGTATTGGATCACAGGGTCAGAAGGGGCCGAAAGAAAAAAGAGGTGCCAAGAAAAAAGATCCCGATTGGAAACGGGAAAGACGACGGCGGGGAAAACAGCCTCCGAAATGGCAGGGGTGACGCAGCGCCTGCCGGGTTGAAACTAAAAGGTTGACAGCTGCTTCGAAAATCTGGTACCAACCTCCCCGTTGCACCTCTCGGGCCGTTAGCTCAACTAGGCAGAGCACCTGACTCTTAATCAGTAGGTTGAAGGTTCGATTCCTTCACGGCCCACCACCTGCTTTGATCACCCGGCGGCTGCGGCCGCTTTCTTTTTGACGGATTGTCACAGAGACGGGTGATGGAAAACACCCAAGGATACGCATGCGGTGATGATGGCCCGGCCGTCACCGTGCCCGCATCCCCCCTGACTATGGAAACACCCGCAGGCCCAACAGATAAATCGAAAGATATCGAGCGGCGGCAGGTCAAAATATTTGTGATCGCCTTGCTGCTGGTCGGTTTTTTCCTTTTTTTCTACAAGGTCGGCGACCGGGATCTCTGGGCCCCGGATGAAGACGAGTATGCCCAGATCAGCCGGGAGATGCTGCGCACCGGCAACTGGGCGCTGCCCACCGTAAACGGCGAGCCATGGGCCGTCAAGCCGGTGCTCTATAACTGGCTCGTCGCAGCGGTTTCCCTGCCGTGGGGAGACGTGGATGAATTCCGTGCCCGGGTTTTCTCCTCGCTGGCCGCCATGGGTACGATGCTGCTGACCTTCTATCTGGGTCAGATGATGTTTTCTCCTCTGGCCGGTTTTCTGGCCGCCCTGGTGCTATCCACCAATATCGTCTTTCTGCAGCAGTCCCGCTGGGCCCAGACCTACATGCTTTCTACGTTCTTTGCCACACTGGCGATCGCTCTGTTTTTCAGGGGATACCAGGCGTCCGGCAGTCGGACACAATCCTACCTGCTGATGTATCTGGCCGTCGGGTTGGGCGTGCTGACCATGGGACCGGTAAACCTGGCGATCCCCGGCCTGGTGGTCTTCGTATACCTGGTTGCCATGCGCGACCTGAGACATATCAGACAACTGCGGTTGGTCCGGGGCATCCTGATCTTTTTGGCTGTCACCCTGCCGTGGTATCTGTGGGTAAGCCTCAACACCGACATGGGGTTCGATCTGGTGGTGACCACGAACATCTCCCGATACTTCACCGCCCTGCACCATCCGCGTCCCTTTTACTATTACGTTAAGGACCTGCCCTGGGTATTCGCCCCCTGGTCGTTTTTCCTGCCGGGCGCATTCTGGCTGGCCTTTTCCCGGCGCTCCGATGATCACCGCAGCGCTATGAAGTTCCTGTTGGTCTGGAGTATCTCCATCTTCGTGTTCTTTTCGCTTTCCCGGGGCAAGCGGCCCCAGTACATTTTGTCGCTGTATCCTGCACTGGCGCTGCTGGTCGGCTATCTCGGCGACCGGGCCCTGCTTTGCTGGCATGACAGATTCTACCGCAGATCCGTCATCATCCCTTCGCTGGTCTTTGTGGCGATCCTGGCTATTCTGACCGTTGGATTGCCGGTGGGCACGAGTCTGTTTTTCAAACCGATGTTCGGTCTGTCGCTGGGCATCAGCGCGGTTACGGCAGCCACCGCCGGGCTGCTCCTGTACGCCTGGCGAAAAAAACACGCCCGGCTGCTGCTGTTTGTGCCTGCCGGGTTTGTGGTGGTTTTCACGATTTTCAGCGCCCACCTGTTGATCCCCAAAATGGAGGATTTCAAATCTCCCCGGCCCTTTTGCGATGAAATCGTCACGCGGATGGAAAAAGGTGCCGACTGGGCCATGTACAAGTTCTACCGCGCGGCGTACGTCTATTACACGGACAGTTTTGCAAAGGTGCTGGAAGATGAAGAGCAGCTGACCCGTTTTCTGGATCGGCAAGACCAGGTGCTGGTTGCCATGACGGAAAGAGACTTTGAGCAGTTGCAGCAGCCGCTTGCCGGCAGGATTCACGTCATCACCCGCAGAAAGATCGGACATCGACCGATGATACTGATCTCCAATCAGGACCGCTAACTCCGCCTCCATCGATTCTGGATTTTCCCGTCGGAAGGGTTTTATTGATTCGCTGGTTGAAATTGCGACGGCCGCTAATCTGTGTTATGGATGGTGCGCCGCAGGTTGCCCTCGGGTGGGCAACTTTCGGGCGGCAGCGCTTTGAAATCGCATCCAGCATCGAACCGATCATGACGGATGTAAACCCTTCCCATATCCCCCTGGACGGAGGCAAGGGGCCGGCGTTGTGGGGGAAACATACCCTGGTGAGTATTGTGCTCACCGCAGCGGTGATGGTATTTCTGGCCGCATATGTCGATGTCCATCATCTCTGGCAGCAGTTGGTGGACAGCAATAAAGTCTATCTGGTGATTGCCGGCCTGTCGCATTATGCAACCTATCCAATTCGCGGTATCCGCTGGAAAAGATGCCTGAAGCACCTGCCGCTGCAATGCAGCAGTGCACGTTTCGGGTTGCTGGTTTTCTTCTACAACTTTGTGGACAACCTGGTCCCGGCCAAACTCGGGGACCTGTATGCCGCCCACCTGGTTCGAATCAACTGCGGGGTGCGCCGATCCGCCGCACTGGGGTCGCTGCTGTTTCTACGCACCCTTGATTCCTGGATAATCTTCGGTATGGCAGCCGCCGTGTCCTGGCACCTTTTTGCCGACGCAATCCCCCGTTCGGTGGTCTGGGTGCTCATTGTGGGCTGCTCGTTCGCTGTGGTGGGTACCACCCTCATGGTGGTCTTCGTTTTGTTCAAGCGCTCTGTTCCGCGATGGCTGCCCGAAACGATTCGCCAGATGATCAAAGCATTCCAGGCCGGCATGTGGCCCAAACCGAAACAGTTTTTTCGCATTTCACTGCACACCATCGCCATCTGGCTGCTGGAATCGCTGTGGATTTTTTTCCTTGCGCTTGCGTTCAACCTTCAGCTCAGCGTAGCAAATTTAATCTTTTTGACAATGATACCGCTTATCGCCAGTGCTTTTCCCATCACCCCATCCGGGGCCGGTGTGGTGGAGCTGACGCTTTTCACTTGCCTGCGCGTCATCGGCGTGTCTTCGCCGCTGGCCGTATCCCTCACGGTGGTCAATCGTTTTATCGATTACTGGCTTCACATCGCACTGGGAGCCCTCACCTGGTCGATACGCAAACAGATCGGCCTGCACACCTGGAGGGAGATACCGCCGGGCAGTTTCGACAGCGGTGGGGACGGACCCGGATGTATCGGACAGCAGATATCGCCGTGACGATCAAGCAGGTACGGGAAATATTCACCTTGCAACGGAGAAAATACAAATGACGATCGTTGGCAGCATACCGCGCAGATGCGTGAATCTCCCGCCGGGCTCGTTGAGCACCCTGATCAGCTGTTCAACAGGGGGCAGACTGCAACAAGGCCCGGCCATTGAAAAGTTCTACGATGCTTTCAGCGCTTGGCTGGGGGGGCCGCACGTGTTCGGGGCCGGTTCCGGCCGATCTGCATTCCAGCTGGCCCTGGAAGCATTGAATCTGGACAGGGGATCGGAGATCATATTCCCGATTTTCACCTTTCCCGTCATGCCGATGGTGGCCAAACTGCTCGGTTACAAACCGGTCTTTTGTGAAGTCGACCCGGTGACGTTTAACTCCGGTCCCGATCACATCGAAGCGAAAATCAGCGACAAAACCGGAGCGGTGCTGGCCACACACCTTTTCGGGCAACCCTGCCCGATTCGCGAAATCACCGAATTGACGCAAAGCCGCCAGATTCGCCTGATGGAGGACTGCGCCCATGCTTGCGGTGTGCGGGTGGGGGGTCGGCTGGTCGGCACCTACGGGGATGTGGGAGTGTTCAGCTTTGCCGAGGGGAAAAACATGCCCTGCTTCGGCGGTGGCGCCATCGCAACTGCCGACGACGACATTGCCGGCAGGGCCGCGGGAATCCTTACCCGGGCCGCGATACCGGAAAAGGGTGCCGTGTTGAAGAAGGCGCTCGACATTTGGCTGAAATGGCTGTTGACCCGGCCGGAGGTTTTCGGAATTACCGTCTATCCGCTTTTGCGGTTGAAACTGCTGATGGGCCAGCCGTTGATGGATTCAACAGTGGGCGATGAACTCCTGGACAGCTTCGCCGCCTCCAATCCGAAGGTGGAACGGCTGGCCAACTTGCAGGCCGAAATCGGCCTGCGACAACTGCAGCGAATCGAGGCGTTCAACCAGGGCGCACGGGAAAATGCCCGTATCCTGACAGAAAGCCTGTCGGGCGTCACCGGCATCGGCGCGCCGGACACGGCCGGCGGCGAGCACATTTACGTCTACTACCCGCTAACGGTTGCGCCGGACCGCCGGGATGCACTGCGCCGGCACCTGCTGCAGAACGGCATCGATGCCAAGATCACCGATATGTCGGATTGCTCTTTGCTGCGACAGTTCGGCGGGGCCGACAACCAGACCGACCCGCGCAGCGGGCCGACGGAAGCCTCTATACTGGAGATTTGTGTCTACCCGGTGATCCCCGAGCGGAACATCCGCAGGCTCGGGCGCATCATCCAAGCCTGGGCCCGGGAAGCAGAGGAAAACTAAACTACAACCTTGTTGCCGGTTCGAAAATCGAATGCGACGGATCGATTTCGACCTGCGCCGCGCCGGCAACCAGCCAGTAGAAAACAAACCATGGATATAATAGCCGATCGCCTCAAAGGCATGCCCACCTACCTGTTTATGCGCCTGCGCAACAAGATTAAACAAATCGAAGCCACCGGTGCCGATTGCATCTCCCTGGCAATCGGTGATCCGGTCGAACCGACGCCGGCCTACATCATCGACACGCTGCGCGAAGCGGTGCTGGACCCGGACAACCACCAGTATCCCACAGACGAGCAGAAAGGCATGCTGGCATTCCGGAAGGCCGTTGCCCGCTGGTACCACCGAAAATACGCGGTGACGCTCGAGCCGGAGACCGAAGTGCTGACTCTCGGCGGTTCCAAAGAGGGGATTCACCATTTCATGATGGCAGCGATCAATCCCGGCGATACGATCCTGATCACAAACCCCGGCTATCCGGGGTATCGGGCAAACATTCTGCTGGCCGGCGGTCGGGCCCACGAGGTCCCGCTGCTGGGAAAAAACGGGTTCCTCCCGCAGCTCGAAGAGATTCCCGAAGATGTCTGCCGTCGCGCAAAGGCCTTTTTCCTCAACTATCCCAACAACCCCACCGGCGCGTGCGCAGACAGCCGCTTTTTCACCCGTCTGGTGGCGTGGGCCAGGCGTCACAACATCCTGTTGGTGCACGACAATCCATACAGCGAATTGGTCTTCCCCGGCAGTGAACGGTTGAGCCTGCTGCAGATCCCCGGCGCCAAAGACATCAGTGTCGAGTTCAATTCACTGAGCAAGTATTACAACATGACCGGTTGGCGCATCGGCATGGCTGTCGGCAACCGCAGCATCATCCAGGCCATGTGCAAATTCAAGGAGAACGTAACATCCGGGGTGTTCAACGCCATCCAACTGGCCAGCATCAAGGCGATGGACGAAGGGGATGCGGATATCGACAACATGCTAGCCGTATACCGTCGGCGGCGGGAGATGGTCTTGAAAGCCTGCGAGCGGATGCGGATCTCGACCAATGCTGGAATGGGGACCTTCTACCTGTGGCTGCAGGTGCCAAACGGTTTGTCCTCCATCGCGTTCGCCGAGAAACTGCTCGACGATGTCTGCGTGCTGGTAACCGCTGGAACTGCCTATGGCCAATATGGCGAGGGATATTTTCGCCTTTCCCTTACCGTGCCCGACGCTCGGTTGCAGGAAGCCCTGCATCGGATGCAAGAGTCGATCGGTTAGACCGCGCGCAGCACCAGCAACGGCAGTCGGCGGCTATTGGGCCGCTCCCACCCGGCGCGGTGTTCGGTAAGACCCGCCGCAACCCGATTCACTGCGTTTCCAGCAGATCGAATGCCTTTGCCATCACCTCTTGCGGGTCGATCGATCTCAGGCAAACATTGTCGCCGTCACAGGGAGAATTGCGGTGATTAAAAGCGGTCAAACACGGAGAGCAATTGAGCTGACGGTGCATATTGACCGCCTTCGGGCTCAAGGACCCATACAGCACAGGAGTTTCCGGGCCGAACAAGATGATCGCCGGTATGGGAGTCAGAGCGGTAAAATGTCCCGGTCCGCCGTCGTTGGTAATCAGCAGAGAGGCGATGTTGAACAGCACGAGCAGATCCTGCATGGTTTTCGTAAATCCGGCCAGATTCATGCATTCCGAAGATTTCAGCCGTGCGGCAATGGCTTCGGCCACCTGGCGATCCGTCTGAAGTCCGATAATACCCACCGCGTAACCTGCCTGCAGCAGTTTGCCGGCAACGGTCACGTACGATTCCATCGGCCAGGCCCGGATCGGAATCAACCCGCCGCTGGGGTAAAGTAAAACCAACTTCTTATCCATTGGACAGTGGTAGGTTTGCTTCAAGCGCGAGCGCATTTCCTCGACGACCTCCTCGCTGAATTCAAGCCGCTGCAGGGCACCCACCGGGGCCGTATCGATCGACTTCGCCTTCGGAACGGTCTGCGAATCAATGGCCGCAACCAGGGTGAGAAATTGTCGAGAAATGTGGCTGTAGGGATTGTACAGGACTTTGCGGGTGATAAAATTGCCGCGGAACAACCCTTCCTGGGTGTGGCGGTGAAACCCCACGCGGGTGCCTGCTCCGCAGAAAAACGACAGCAGACTGCTGACGCGGGAAAAAAGTTCGCAGTCGATTACGGTGTCAATCCCTTCCCGGCGCAACCGGATGAGGCCGCGGACGCAGTCCGCGCAGAACTGCAGAAAAGATGCATCGTTTATGATACAGATATGCTCTGACGGTACGAGCTGCATCAGCTCGACGATTTCTCGGTTCCGTTTAAAAGTAAGCAGGTAAACCGATGCGGCTGGATATTTCAATGCCAACTGCGCGAACATGGGTGCCGACAGCACCAGGCTTCCCATTTCCGATAGCAGGATGACAAGGATCTTTTCCGGATTCGGATTTGTCGAACGCCGCACAAAGGGAAAGTAGAGAAGCGAGAGGATCCCACAGAGGAAGGTGCCGACGATCTGGTCAATTTTTCGCTGTACCGCTATCCGCATATTCGGTTCCTGCAGGCAATTGGCGCAGGGGCTAAGGCTCGGTGAAAATCACGACGGTCCCCGAGAGCTTTGTATTTTGCCAACATCGCGATATATTGTCAAATGCGTATTTAGCGACAGGAATGCGCCCCTTCAACGCCGCCGGCCACGCGGGGACCTCCCTTGTCCGCCGGGGAGCCAAGAAATCTACCGGCCTGGACAATCTCGGCTTGACACTTATCATTTAGGAGTGCTATACAGCTAAATTTTTAACACCCCTGAAGATCGATCCTTGCTCCGGCTCTTCGGTCGGGGCTTTACATCCAAAAGGAGGTTTTTCAAATGAGAAGATACGAGACGTTCGTAATCTTTGACCCGGATCTCTCCGATGAAGAGCGCGTTCCGGTCGTCGACAGAATCAAGGAGACCATCACCAAGCAAGACGGTTTTCTGGTAGAGGTCGATGACTGGGGATCGCGCAAACTTGCCTACGAAATCAAGAAAAAATCCCGCGGATATTACAACCGTCTGGATTACTGCGGAGGCGGTCCACTGGTAAACGAGCTGGAACGGTTTTTTCGCATCGACGACCGCGTGCTCAAGTACATGACGGTCCAGCTGGAAGAGACGGCGGATCTGGAAAAGATCAAAGAGGAACTTGCCCAAGCCGAGGCGCAAAAGGCTGAAAAAGAGCAGCCGAAAGCGGATGCACCGGTTGAAAATGCGGATGCCGAGGACTCACCCGACGAAACACCGGCCTCCGAATCACCGGCTGCAGAAACGCCGACTTCCGAGACACCGGCGGAGCCGGAAGCTGAAGCGGCAAAGACCGAGACAGAAACACCGGCGTCCGAAACCAAGCCCGCTGAAGTCACCAAGGAGGGATAAGCAATGGCAGCCGCATATAGACCCAGACCCGGAGGGCAGCGCAAGCGAAGAATCTATCATCGTCGCAAGGTGTGTCGTTTCTGCGCCGACAGCAGCCTGACGATCAACTATAAAGAGCCGAAGACTCTCCGGTATTTTATCACCGAGCGCGGAAAGATCATACCGCGGCGCATCTCGGGGTGTTGCGCCAAACATCAACGGACGCTCACCCATGCGATCAAACGCGCCCGCACTATAGCACTGCTGCCTTACGTCGGCACGGTGGATTAATCGGGCGCGATCAACGGCTGCTGCAGGAGATCGGCAAGGTGCTGCCAGGCGCTTCCGGAGAGACGGTGAAAGATCTAGCGATCGGTATCGGGGTGACCAGCATCTTGTTCCTCATCACGATCCTGTCACCCATCCTCGGATTCCTGTGCACCGTCGGCATACCGCTGCCAACACTCGTCTACCGGGCCAAACTCGGCAGAAAACAGGGAGCGCTGGTTCCTGCAGGCTCACTGGTCGTTTTGGTCTTGGTTCTGGGCGGGATTTCGTTGGATATCCTCTATTTCCTGGAGCTGTTGCTGATCGGTTATGTCCTTTACGAAGCCTACGAACAGCGGGTTTCGGTCGCAAAAACTATCGGTTTCACTAGTTTCACAGCCGTGTTGGCCGGATCCATTGTTCTGTTGGCTTTCAGCGTCACATCTGAAACCGGAGTCCTTTCCCTGGTAAGCGGATACATACGGAAGAATCTCGATGCCACACTGGTCCTTTACCAGGAGATGGGAATGTCAGCGGAGAATCTCGACCTGGTAAGAGATTCGCTTGAACAGATTCAGTATGTGTTCGTCCGGATTCTGCCGGCTCTGGCCGTAATCTCGACACTGATCGTAACCTGGGCAAGCCTGCTGCTTTCACGGCCTTTGCTCAAACGCCTGAATCTGTTTTTCCCGGATTTCGGCAGCCTGAACCTCTGGAAGGCGCCGGATCCCCTGGTCTGGGCGGTAATCGGATCCGGCCTGATGCTGCTGATCCCCTCCACTGGAATAAAACTGGCAGGCATCAACGGGCTGTTGATCTCGTTGACGATTTACTTTTTCCAGGGAATCGCAATCATATCCTATTATTTTGACAAAAAACGATTTCCCCGGATTCTGCGCATTTTTCTCTATGCTTTGATCGCGCTGCAGCAGATCTTGCTGTTGATTATCGTCGGTCTCGGATTCTTCGACATCTGGCTGAACTTTAGGCGGCTGCCGGTGGACAAATCGACTGGATGAGGGTATAGCTCAACTGGAACGGCACCCGATAGCGTCCATTGCGTTCCAAGGAAAAAAAGCTTCGCTCGCTCCGTGCAGCGCTGCGAATCCACAATCGGGAGGTTGTTATGAAAGTCATCTTGACAGAAACCATCAACTCACTGGGCATTATCGGCAGCGAAGTGGAAGTTGCCGCCGGCTATGCCCGCAATTACCTGCTGCCGCAGAAAAAAGCGGTACTGGCCACTGATCAGAATCGAAAGCTCCTGAAGCAGGAAAAGGCCAAATTCGACCTGCAGATCGCCAAAGAAAAAAAGATCGCCGAGGAAATGGCCGAAAGACTGCACGGGGTTGTTTGCCAGATCGCTGCCAAAGTCAGCGAGGAAGACCGCCTGTATGGCTCGATCAATGTCCGCGACATCGTCAGGGCTTTGGAAAAGCAAGACATCCAGGTCGAAAAACGGATGGTATTGCTAAACGAAGCACTGAAGACGACCGGCACTTTCCAGATCCCCATTCGGGTCTACAAAGGGGTCGAACCCGAAATAACGGTGGAAATCATACCGGAAGCATAGGTGACGATGCGATTATGGCCGAACGTCCTCACCAGACCGGCAGCAGTGTTGCCGCGCACGTTCCACCGCAGAATGTCGAAGCGGAAGAGTCGATCCTGAGTGCCATACTGATCGACAACCACACGCTGCTGGATGTGCTTGAAATTCTTGCCGCCGAGGATTTCTATAAATCTGCCCACCAGTTGATCTACGCTGCCATAATGGAGCTGTTCGACCGCAACGAGCCGGTGGATCTCATCACCCTCTCCAATCACCTCAAAGAAAAGAACCAAATCGAAAAGATCGGTGGCGCCTCCTACCTGGCCGAGCTGGTCGACACGGTTCCGATGGCCGTCAACGCCCGTCACTATGCAGAAATCGTGCACGGTAAAGCCTGCTTGCGGCGGCTGATTGAAAAGGCCAACATCATCACAAAACGCTGCTTCGAAGACCAGGGCAGCGTCGACGAGGTCGTCGATTTCGCCGAAACGGCTATTTTTGAGGTCTCGGAGAACAGGGGGCACCAGTCCTATTATCCGTTGAGCAAGATGATCGAAGACAACATCGACGCCCTGGAGGAGCGGCAGGGAAACCGCTCCTTGATTACGGGAGTGCCGACCGGCTTCACCCAATTCGATCACAAGACCTCCGGATTGCAGAAATCGGACCTGATTATCGTTGCCGCCCGACCGGGAATGGGTAAAACGGCTTTTGCCCTGAACATCGCTCGCAATGCCGCGCTGGGACCGGATATTCCGGTGGCGATTTTTTCACTGGAAATGTCCAGGGAACAACTCTCGATGCGCATGCTCAGCAGTGAGGCCCGCCTCGATTCAACCCGATTGCGCAGCGGTTTCATCAGCCAGGATCACTGGCTGCAAATTACCGAGGCGGCGGGTACCCTCTCCAATGCACCCGTATTCATCGACGACACGCCGACCCTCACCGCAATGGAAGTGCGGGCAAAAGCGCGTCGACTCAAACTGGACAAAAATATCGGACTGGTCATCATCGATTACCTGCAGTTGATGCAGGGTCGACGCTCGGCAGAACGGCGTGATCTCGAAATTTCGGAAATATCCCGTTCCCTCAAAGCACTGGCCAAGGAGCTTAACATCCCTGTATTGGCCCTGTCGCAGCTAAACCGGATGCTCGAACAGCGCAGCGACAAGCGCCCGCAGCTGTCCGACCTGCGAGAGTCCGGTGCCCTGGAGCAAGATGCCGATGTGGTTGCGTTCATCTATCGCGATGAGGTCTACAACAAGGACGAAAACAATCCCAACCGCGGTAAGGCCGAAATCATCATTGCCAAACAGCGAAACGGTCCGATCGGAACCGTGCCACTCGTATTTCTGGCATCTTACACCCGTTTTGAAAACGCCGCCGGTGAAGGGATGATCGAGTCGTAATCCGCGCTGTGCTTCTTGATTGCCGGATAAAAGAGATTTACTATATGGCAAGAGAGAATGAAAAGGCTATACGGTAATACCGGTGGGCTGAAAGCCGGTCAGCTGCGTCGACTCGAAAAACTCTACCGCCGACGCATTCCCCCCGAAAACGCCATTTCTTTTGAACTTGCCAAAGATATCAGCCGTCTTTCAGGGGAAATTCGGCGTCAGGTCGGACTGCTCATCGACCGCAGCGGTAAAATCATCCGGGTGCTCGTCGGGGATCACCGCCAAATCGTCATTCCGGATGTCAGTGAGTACCGTCTGGCGGCGGGAAGGCTGCGCGGGTTGCGCTGCATGCACACCCACATCAACGGTGAGCCGCTCACCAAGGACGACCTGACGGACCTTGCCCTGCTGAGACTCGACCTGATGGGTGTCGTATCGGTAGAACACGACGGACAGCCGCCCCGCATCTACCTGGCCCATATCCTCCCCTCTTCCTCCAGCGACCAACCATACCGGCTGCTTCCACCGTTTCGGGCTCACGAAACTCACGTGCGGTGCCTGCAGACCGTCAGGGCCCTGGAAGATGAACTTGCCAGCGTTAGGGCGCTGCACCGCGGTGAAGGGCGAAAAGAGAGGGCGTTGCTGGTCAGTGTCACCGACGCGTCCACGCGCAGCGACAGCGACGGCCTGGATGAGTTGCGGGAGCTGGCCGTCTCCTGCGGCATCACCGTTGTCGGCAACGTTGTCCAACATCGCAGGGAAGCCGATTCCCGCTTCCTACTCGGCCGTGGTAAGCTGGAAGAGCTCACGCTGGCCGTACTGGCCAAGGGCGCTACCCTGATCATATTCGACCAGGAACTGAATCCGTCACAAATTCGATCGATCACCAATCAGATCGACATAAAGGTGATCGATCGAACCATGCTGATTCTCGATATATTTGCCCAGCGGGCCCAGTCCCGGGAGGGAAAACTCCAGGTGGAGCTGGCACAACTCAAATACCTGCTTCCACGCCTGGCCACCAAAAATACGGCCATGTCCCGTCTGACGGGAGGAATCGGCGGTCGGGGTCCCGGTGAAACCAAACTGGAAATCAACCGCCGACGCACCCGGGACCGAATCGCAAACCTGGAAAGGTCTCTGGGTCTGGTCCGTAAACAACGCAAACAGCGCCGTGCCCGGCGCAGCAAGAAACAGCTGCCGATCATATCCATTGTCGGTTACACCAACGCGGGGAAATCGACACTTCTCAACACCCTGACAAAAAGCCGTGCGCTCGTTGAAAACCGGTTGTTCGCCACCTTGGACCCGTCGAGCAGGCGTCTGCGGTTTCCCCAGGACATCGAGGTCATCATCACCGACACGGTCGGATTTATCAAGGACCTTCCGCGGGATCTGGTAGTAGCCTTCCGTGCCACCCTCGAAGAGCTGGAGAGCGCGGATCTACTGCTGCACGTGATCGATATCAGCAACCCCCGATTCATGGATCAAATCCGTTCAGTGGAAACCATTCTGACCGATCTGCAGCTGCAGGACATTGCCATGATCCGGGTCCTCAACAAGCAGGACCTGGTCGATCCCGAAACCGCCCGGCAGGTGACTCGCCGATTCAACGGCATCCCCGTTTCGGCCACCCGCTCCTCCACCCTGTTGCCCCTGATCGAAGAGATGCAGGGCCGCATCGTTCAAAGCTCCTCGGATCATCACCCCGTGAACCCTGCATGAAAATAGATGGCGCGCGGAGTCCTCTGTCGGAACATTTCGGTTGACACGAAAGCCGAATGCCATATAAGGGTGGTCCCTTATGGATTTGGACCTGATCAAAAGAACCGCAATTGCGGCCGCTTACCGGGGGGCGGAGGTGCTCCGAGCTTATTTCGGCAAAAACCCGGCAGTGCAGAAAAAAAGCGCCATCGATCTGGTCACCGAGGCCGATACGGCTTCGGAAGAAGCGATAGTGAAAGTGATCCGTTCCCGATTTCCGGATCACGCTGTGCTGGCGGAAGAAGGCGGATGGAGCGGCGGGGAGCGAGAGCTGCGGTGGATCATAGACCCGCTGGACGGCACGACCAACTTTGCCCACCAGGTTCCGATCTATGCCGTTTCGATCGGCTTTGCCTGGAGCGGCCGAATCGTCGCCGGCGTGGTGCTGAATCCTTGCAGTGGAGAGCTTTTCACGGCAACCGCCGAAGAGCGCGCCTGTCTGAACGGCAGGCCGATCCGGGTCTCATCGGTGGCAACGCTGGAAGACAGCTTGCTGGTTACCGGGTTTCCTTACAACGTTCGGGATCTGCTGCCGGACATCACCCGTCGAATGCAAAACTGTTTGCGCCTCGCCCAGGGGGTTCGACGTCTCGGGTCGGCTGCCCTGGATCTGTGCTATGTGGCCTGCGGCCGATTCGAGGGATTCTGGGAACAGTACCTGAAGCCGTGGGACACGGCAGCCGGTATATGCATCGCCGAAGCAGCCGGTGCCGTTATTACGGACTTTTCCAGTCAGCCATATCCTGTCGGTGGAGAGGAAATCCTGGCCACCAACGGCCGCATCCATGCACAGATGATCGCCGCGCTTGAATTGAGGGATACGGAATGAAGAAAGACGCTCCGGCTGTCGATGATCTAAACCGCCGCATGCAGTGCTTCGGCGAGTTTGATGTCCAAGACCCTGTCTGTCGGCAGGTTTGCGCACTGCGGCTTCGATGTGCGATTGAATTCGGCCAGCAGGAACGAACGGAACTGATGGAAGAGCTGTTCAGCGGGAACGAGGTCCGCGACAGGATGCACTGAAGAAACGTCCCGCCCGGCAGTCGCGGCACGCCTGTCGCCAGCGCGCCACACAGTGATTCCCGGTAATGGGTTCGCACGACCGGGTCGGTTTCATATCAAAAGTGGGCAACGCCTCTTAGGAGGAAGGTCAGCAGCAAGTTGCGGGGAGACAGCTGTCGGGCTTTGACTCTCATCCGGCGAGCGGCGGACCGGATCGTCCCAAGGGGTGCGCTGCTCGTCGATTTGCCCGATTCAGGTTCTTCCTGAGTCCAGTTTCTGCCGGAAAAAATCCACCTGTTTTTGAATCGCACCATTTTCCCTGACCCCCCGTTCGATGGCATTGATCGCATACAATGCGGTAGCGTGGTAGCGGTTAAAACTCCTCCCGATGGCTTGGAGGGGAGAATCCGTATACAACCGCGCAAGGTACATGGCTATCTGACGCGGCCTCACAAGGCTCTGTTTGCGGGACCGGGAAACGATTTCGTTGACCGATATACCGTAATATTTGCACACCAGTTTTTTGATGGAATCGATGGTAATGTTGCTGCGCTGACGAACAATGTTTTTCACAACGCTTTCAGCCAGAGCCAGGTCTATCGGAGCGCCCAGCAGCGAGGCTTTGGCCGTCACTCCAATCAGGCCGCTTTCGAGCTGGCGGACATCCTCGGTCAGCTCTGCGGCCAGATAGTGAATCACCTTCTCCGGGATCTTGAAACCTCTGATCGCCGCCTTTTTTTTCAGAATCCTCACGCGCGTTCTGAAATTCGGTGGATCGATGTTGGAAATGAGGCTAGACGACAGCCGCGACCGAAGTTTGTCGTTTATCTTGGGAATCTCCGAAGGTCGATAGCAGCTAGAGAAGATGATTTTCTTGTTTGCCTCGAACAAGGTGTCCAAGGTCATCGCGAGCTCAACCTGCGTGCGCTCTTTTCCGCTCAGGTAATGGAGGTCCTCGAGCAGCAGTACGTCACATTCGCTGCGGTATTTACTCTTGAATTTGTCAATCGTGTCGCTGCGAAATGCCTGAACCATTTCACTGCTGAAGTCCTCGGCAGTCATGTAAAATATGCGTTCCTTCGGAAATTGCGTCAAAATATGGTGTCCGACGGCCTGTGTCAGATGGCTCTTTCCCATCCCGGTTGGCGAGAGCAGAAAAAGCGAATTTTGCAGGGAATGCTTGCGCGCCGCCAGCGACAGTGAAGCCGAATAGGCAAAATCATTGTTGCCGCCGACCACAAAATGATCGAAAGTAAAATCGTTGCGCAGCAGCCGGCCGCTGTATGGACGAACGCTCACATCGGGAAGCGGCAACTGGATAGTGCCGTTACCGGAAGGTTTGCGGCCGTTTCCATTTTCTACGATGATGGTGACATCACACGGCTTTCCAAGGGCATTTGCCAGTTCGGACTCGATGAGGGAACCGAAATTTTCCTGAACTCGCTTCTTGGAGAAAAAATTCGGGCAAGCCAGTACCAGGCTTCCCGTTTCCCCCTCGGAGGGTTTCATCGGTTCGATCCACATTTGGTAACTGTGACCGGGGACTTGTTCCTTGATCGCGGCCTTGACCGCGTTCCAGACAGCTTCCATAAGGCTTGATAAGACAGACTGTTAGATGGTTGTTAACGAAAACAGAATTAAGATGCTGTAATACCAAAAATTTTTGGACAAAATGAACGACATTCACCGGTTTGGTAGGTTTATTAAAGGTTTTCAAATGGTCTGGTAAGACAACACGCACTCTGTACGGTATCACTCCAATGGTGTCAAACCGAATGGAACCACATTAAAAAAATGTTCGGAACAGGTTATCAACAATTTATAACCAATTATTATCATAGTTATTTTTTCTAATACTTTCCACAACTATCCTTAAACACGAACATTTTTGAAGATCGGAATTCTCTAAGGATACCAAGCAGATCGGAAGATATTCACAAAATCGATACAAAAATACAATCTGCCGAAATCGTCTATTTTCTGCCGATTATTTGTTTTTTCACTATATTTACCCCTCCCCTAACCAGATCCGAACAACACCGGTACCAGAAAACGAATGGAGGCGACAGCGAATCTATTTGAAAAAGCATCGCAGAGTCTGTAGTATACTGTACTTTTAATCCGACCGTGTCCGCCCGACGGCCGGATGGAATCCACATTGCGGTTTTATCGATGAGCACAGAATGTATTGTCATCCGTGGTGCCAGGGTGCACAACCTCAAAGATATCGATCTGCAGTTGCCACGCAACCGGCTGATCGTCGTCACCGGCTTGTCCGGATCCGGCAAGTCGTCGCTGGCATTTGACACCCTCTATGCAGAGGGACAGCGCCGCTATGTGGAGTCGCTCTCGACCTATGCCCGCCAATTTTTGGAACGGATGGAAAAGCCGGATGTTGATCTGATCGAGGGGCTTTCTCCTGCGATTGCCATCGAGCAGAAAAGCGCCAGCCACAATCCACGTTCCACTGTCGGTACGGTCACAGAAATATACGACTACCTGCGCCTGCTGTATGCACGTGCCGGCACGGCCCACTGCTACCGCTGCGGTGAGCCCATCGCCGCACAAACAGTGGATCAGATCATCGATCGGGTGATGACGCTGCCCGCAAAAAGCCGCATCTTGGTTCTGGCTCCGCTGGTGGTCGAGCAGAAAGGGCGCCACACGGCGCTGCTGGAGAGGCTGCGTAAGGACGGCTTTGCGCGGGTTAGGGTGGACGGTGAAACCCTCGCGATCGAGGATATCGGCACCCTGGACCGTCAAAAAAAACACACCATTGAGGCAGTGGTGGACCGGCTGATCGTAGGCAGCAGCATCCGCAACCGGCTGGCCGACTCACTAGAGCTGGCCCTTTCCCTGTCCGAAGGACAGGTTATGGTGGATGTAATCGAAGGAGAGTCGATTTTGTTCAGTGACAAATCGGCTTGTGTTCGCTGCGGGATCGACTATCCCGAATTCACGCCGGCCAGCTTCTCCTTCAACTCCCCCCAGGGGGCCTGTCAAAAGTGCGACGGGCTGGGGGCCACTACCGAACTCGATCCCGACCTGATCATACCGGACCAAGCGCTCTCTCTGCGTGAAGGTGCCGTCACCATATGGGCGCATCGAAACACCGTGCATTTTATAGAATTCCTCGACGCCCTTACCGCTCACTACGGCGTGGATATTTACACCCCTTACCGGGACCTGCCGGAAAGCTTTAAAACGGTGTTGCTATATGGTTCACAGGACGAGCTGATCAATTTTTACTTTGAGCGCGATGAGCGACGGCATACCTACCGGAAACCGTTTGAAGGGTTGATTCACAACCTGCAGCGCCGTTACCGGGAAACCGATTCCTATCAGATCCGCGAGGAAATTCGTCGCTATATGAATTTTCGGACCTGTCCGGAGTGCTCCGGGGCAAAACTCAACCGCGCCAGCCGTTCTGTGCGCGTGGGCGGAAAGGCCATTTACGAGGTCGCCGGAATGTCGATTACCGGAGCGCGCGAATTCTTATCCGCCATAAGCCTGTCCGGACAAAAGGCGGTGGTAGCGGATCGAATCCTGCGGGAAATCAACGAGCGACTCGGGTTTTTGGAAAATGTCGGCCTGACCTACCTGACCCTGGACCGGGCGGCGGCAACCCTTTCCGGCGGTGAAAGCCAGCGGATCCGACTGGCCACCCAGATCGGCTCCAAACTGACCGGCGTATTGTATGTCCTGGATGAACCGAGCATCGGGCTGCATCAGCGGGACAACCAGCGGTTGCTGCAAACACTTCTTCAAATGCGCGATCTCGGTAACACCGTCCTGGTTGTCGAGCACGATGAAGCCACCATCCTGGCAGCCGATCATGTGGTGGACATGGGGCCGGGAGCCGGTATCAACGGCGGCTATGTCGTATTCTCCGGCCCCCCTTCGGATATCGTCGGCCAGCAAGACTCGCTAACCGGCCAGTACCTGTCGGGCCGACGAAAGATTGAAGTTCCCCAGCGGCGCCGCGCGGGTAACGGCAACCAGATCGTCATCGAGGGGGCTGCGGCCAACAACCTGAAGAACATCCATGTGAGCTTTCCGCTGGGGGTGTTTGCATGCGTTACCGGTGTATCCGGAAGCGGCAAGTCCACGCTGGTCCTCGATACGCTTTTTCACGTCCTGGCGCAGCGCCTCTTTCAGGCCAGAATTCGGGCCGGTCAGCACGAGAAGGCGCAGGGGCTGGAATATGTGGACAAAGTCGTTCATATCGACCAGTCGCCCATCGGCAAGACCCCTCGCTCGAATCCGGGCACCTATACCGGCTTGTTCACCCACATCCGTGACCGGTTTGCCCAGACACCTGAGGCCCGGATCCGGGGATACAGGGCCGGTCGCTTCAGTTTCAACGTGAAGGGGGGGCGCTGCGAGGCCTGCAGGGGCGATGGGGTCGTTAAAATTGAGATGCACTTTCTCCCCGATGTCTACGTAACCTGCGACGTCTGCCGCGGCCGGCGATACAATCGCGAAACCCTGGAGATCCGATACAAGGGCAAGAGCATAACCGATGTGCTGGACATGACGGTCAATCAGGCATTGGTATTTTTTCAGCGTATCGGAAAAATCCGCACGATTCTGCAAACGCTCGTCGATGTGGGCCTTGGCTACATTCGCCTGGGTCAGCAGGCCACAACCCTCTCCGGTGGCGAGGCGCAGCGGGTCAAGCTGTCTCGCGAACTCAGCAGAAAAGGTAGCGGAAAAACCGTATACATTCTCGACGAGCCGACCACCGGACTGCACGCCGACGACATCCGCAAACTACTCGAAGTCTTGAACCGGCTGGTGGATGCCGGCAACACGGTTATCGTCATCGAGCACAACCTGGATGTCATCAAAACCGCGGATCACATTATCGACCTCGGACCCGAGGGCGGCGACGACGGGGGATTTGTCATCGGCTGCGGCACCCCGGAACAGATAGCCTCGATCCCATCATCTTATACGGGGAAGTGGCTGCGGGAGGTATTGCCTGTATAAAAAAGGCTTTCCCCTCAAGCGGGAAAAGCCCTTTTAGTTGAAGTGTGGCCAAGCAGGCTTAGCCGGCAAACAGCCCGGCAATGGCTCCAGCCTGCGGATGGGCGAAGATCAGAATCAGTGCCACGACCAGCGCGTAGATACACAGTGATTCGATCAGGGCCAGACCGATGAGCATGGTAACCGTCACTTTACCGGAAGCTTCGGGATTCCTGGCGATACCTTCGACTGCAGACCTCAAGCCAATACCCTGGGCGATACCGCAACCGAAAGCTGCAATCGCGATTCCAAAACCAGCAGCAGTCACACAGGCGATGAAGAACTCTAATGCTTTTGCTTCCATTCTCTAAAATCCCTCCTTTGATTGATTGATAGGTTGGCTTCTTCCCTTATCCCATGAATGATGAAGCGCGAAACGATTTGTGTTTTTGCGAAACACGCAACCAACCGGCTAGTGGGCGTGTTCCATTGCGCCGGCAAAGTACATAATCGACAGCAGGAAAAACACGAAGGCCTGCACGAAGCTGACGAAGATGCCCATTGCCATGATCGGCAGCGGTGCCAGGAAGGCTCCGGCCAGCATGAAAAGGATGGCCAGGACCAGTTCATGGCCCATGATGTTGCCGAAAAGCCGAAATGACAGCGACAGTATGCGGGCAAAGTGCCCGATGATCTCGATGATAGCAATCAGCGGGGCCATCCACCACACGGGCCCCAGGAAATGTTTTACATACTTGAATCCGTGATACCTAACCCCGATGTAGTGAGTGAAAAGAAACACCGGCAGCGCGCAGGACAGGGTCGTATTGATACTGGCGGTCGGTGGAAAGAACCCTGGAATCAGCCCGCACAAATTGCAGCAGGCAATGTAAAGAAAGATCGTTGCAATGATCGGAAAGAACTGGCGCCCTTCCTCTCCGGTGATGTCCACCATGAACTCTTCCATCCCGGAAATCACGATTTCCCAGAAGTTCTGGGCTTTTCCAGGGATCATGCTGATACCCTTGGCGGCAATCGCACCGACGACGATCAGAAACAGCATGACAAACCAGGTGTAGATGACATACGGATATTCATGGGCGAAATGCCCCAGGCCGATCAACTCGAACAGCTTAACGAGAAAGAGATACGGATGTTCCATACGCTAGACCGCCTCCTTGAAGAGAATTTTTTTCGCTTCGTACACCGTCGCACACATGATGCTGGTGACAACCACAGACAGGCCGAGAACCAGGCCGATCGGATTGACCACTTTTGTCGCAATCAGCAGGAAGATAATGAAACCGCTCAGCGTAAAGCGCAGATAGTACTTGACAAGCACTGCGTTGGGAGAGGCAAGGTGCGGTGGGGTGAGGGCTTTTTTCAGGGTCTTGGCGAGGAAATGAAAATTGACGGTGACGATCAGCCCCCCAAAAACGACTCCCCTGGCAAAATCCGCCGATGCAGCCATCACGGCGGCCAGGCTGGCGGTGGCAAACAGGATCCAATTCGCCCGGGTCACGAATTGTAACAGGCGCCGCTGAATCTCCATCCAGGAACTCTCCCCCTCTGTTCCGATCCCCTCAGAGCTTTCTGCTTTTCTTTATCGCCAGGCCGATATTCCGGTATCCTGCAATGATGCCGACGATCAGTCCGATCAGCGTCAGCCACGGGGTGGTATGGAAAACTTTTCGGTCCAGATAGACCCCGATGGCCAGCCCGATCACAATCGAAAGAGCCACGGCAAAGCCCAGACTGCTGAAATAGGCTAGCTCCCGAAAGTACCTTCTGGTTTCGCGTTTCATGACTCAGTGATTCGACACAATGAAAGGCTCCCCAGAGAGCCTTTGCGACGCTTGAGCACCTACCATAGGATCCCCCCTCAAGTCAACGGAAATTTAAACCGGACTTTGATCTCACGGCTTTTTCCGGCAGCGGGTCACTCAACGACCGGATTCAGGGGTTTGCGACGGTCGGAAACCCGTCGAGAACGGGATCTGGCACCACGGGACAGAGAGTGGAAAAGATGCGGGCCGGTTCGAAACTCAGTCAGCGGGTTCGAACAATTGGATTTCCTGCAGATCAAAAACCGGACCATCGAGACATGCGTGGACGTAAACACCGGGAGCGTTTCTGACCGCAACCGCACAGCCCAGGCAGGCACCCATTCCGCATGCCATTCTCGTTTCGATGGAAACCTGGCACGCAATACCGCGGTTTTCCGCTATACCGGAAACGCATTTCAGCATTTCCAGCGGGCCGCAAGCGTAGATGACGTCGGGCTGCCGGCCGTCTACTGCCAGTTCGACCGGCAGGGTCACCAGGCAATGATCTCCCGCGCTGCCATCGTCGGTAGCGGTCCGGCAGGCAATACCGAGCCGATCGAAATCATTGAGGCAGAGCAAATCGCTGCTGGTTCGCCCCCCCACAAACACCGTTACATCTTCAGCGGCAACACCCCTGTTGAGCAGATGGCCTGCCAAAAACACCATGGGGGCAACGCCGATACCGCCGGCCACGATAAAAATCCGGCGGGTATTTTCCGGCAGCAGGAAGGCGCTGCCCAGGGGGCCGAGCAGATCAAGGCTGTCGCCCGGTGTCACACCGGCCAGCAGGCGGGTGCCCTGGCCGACGACCTTGTAGAGAATCTCGATTCCCGTCACCCGTCCTTCGGATTCGATGGGCATGTGCACGGAAAAAGGCCGGCGCAACAGGGGGTTCACGCCTCCGGAAACACGGAGCATGACGAACTGGCCCGGCTTAAGCCGGCCCATACCCCGTCGGCACTGCAGTCCGATCTTGTGATAGGCACCCCCCAATGCCCTGTTCCACAATACCTTCGCGCTCTGCTGAACCATAGACACCTTCGACGGTTATTCTGCATGATCATTCAGGTGAGGCCGATGACCGCTGCAAAGCGACCGGTGATCCCCTCCCCCCGATACGAAAAAAACAGCTCCGGATGGCAGCGAGTGCAAATACCGCTCACCTGGATATTCTCCGAACCAACCCCGGCTGCCACCAGCTGATCCCGACTGATTGCCCAGAAGTCAAAGTGGTGATCACCGTCTTTATAGCGCCAGAACCGTTGCGGGATTTCCCGGCGGTAATGCCTAAATTCCGCACAGCAAGGGCCAAGAGAAGGCCCTACCCCGGCGATGATGTCACCGGGGTCACTTTGGAAAGCTTCCTGCATGGCCTGAACCGTCCGACCGACAATGTTGCGAATGGAGCCCCTCCATCCGGCGTGAACGTTGGCGACAGCCTTGCGATGCGGATCATACAGCAGCACCGGCTGGCAGTCGGCCACCTGTACCGTCAAAAACCGGTGCCTGAGGTTGGTGGCCATCGCATCCACCACCGACGGGACGCTGTCAGCCTGCATCGGATTTTCGCTCTTTTCACTGGTTATTACCTGCACGTCGACACCGTGCACCTGCCTGGCAAATACCATCTGGCGGGCTTTCAGGCTGGACTGGATGGCCTGGCGGTTGCGCTTGACATGCTCGGGATCGTCTCCGACACCAAAACTGGTATTCAGGCTGCTGAAAGGCGGGGAGCTGCAGCCGTTGCGGCGCGTGAACACCGCGTGCCGAAGCTGCGGGTGCTCCAACATCTGGTCGAACTGAAAAAAAGACAGCCCGTTGTCCGGGCTGCGAGTCATGCGACACGGCTCCGGTTGCATTCGAATCACCTGTTTCGGGTCGAGATCAGCAGCGGTTCACTGCGGAAAATGCAAGCGCAACGCTCGAAAAGCGCCGCCGGATGGTTCACTCTTTTCGCGCACCGCAGCGATCTACGATTCGTTCGATGATGCGGGAAGTGGAAATGCCCGGCACCACCGGGACACGCACCACCCGGCCGCCGCCGGCTTTCACCACGTCCGCCCCTATGATCCGGTCGTCAGGCCAATCATCGCCCTTGACCAGAACATCTGGTCGAAGGGTTTGAATCACCTGCAGAGGGTCGGGTTCGTCGAAGATGACAATGAAATCGACGCACCACAGACCGGCCAGCACCTCGGCTCGCTGCTGCTGTGAAACGAGGGGCCGTTGAGGCCCTTTGATGTCTCGAACCGACCGGTCGGAATTGAGCCCCACGACAAGCAGGTCTCCCTGCTGTCTGGCGGAGGTCAGATACCGCACATGTCCGGCATGCAGGATATCGAAACAGCCGTTTGTGAATACAATGCGTTTACCCGCGTTTCGCAGCAGATCGAGTTCTGGTTTCAGCTCGCTGAGCTCTCTGAGTTTATTGCGCATCCGCGTCACTTTTTGTAGCCGTGCTTTCCGCAATACTGACAGACGAAATGCCGACTGCCAGGGTTCAACCGGCAAGGGCCGTCATACGGCGCGTGCCAGGGTCAAGACATCCACCCGTCTAGCGCCGCAGTGCATCAACACCCGGGCGCATTCGTTGACGGTTGCACCGGTGGTGTAAACATCATCGACCAGCAGGATCCGCCGGGACCGCACCGATTCGGGCCGCTTGACGTCAAAGGCACGGCGAATGTTTCGCCGTCTCTCTGCCTTTCCCAACCCGGTCTGCGGTGCCGTTGCGCGTGTTCTTACCAGCAAACGAGGAGTTGCGGCAAGACGGGCATCCAGCCGGTTCCAGTTCGCCATGAGCAGACAGGCCTGGTTAAAACCCCTCTGTCTGAAACGCTTGGGATGCAGCGGGACCGGCAGAATCAGGTCCATATCATCGCTGCCCCAGAAGCGCAAGAAAGTCCCCAGCAGAATGTCGCCGAAAGGGCCGGCCAGCCGGGTCTTGCCTCGATATTTAAACTGGTGCACCACCTTTCGAAAACCGGATATGTAAAGCACCGCCGAGCGGGCGCTGGCAAAATACCGGGGCTGCCGGGTACAATCACCGCATCGGCGATCCGATCCCTCCCGGTCCTCGAACATTCTGCCGCAAACAGTGCAAAGCGGCCGCTGCACCGTCACGACTTGCTGCCGGCAGCTATCGCACAGGATCGTCGCCAGATTTGACAGCCCGGCAGCAAGCAGGGCTGCCGGCAAAGCACTGCCGCATTGATTCGCGGCCGCGTTCCCGGCGCAGTCACCTGCACCCGATCCGATGCTTCCTGAAATCAGGTGCGGCGTATCGATCGCCGGTACCCAGTTGCCACAGACTGCGCAGCGGTTCGGTAGCAGCGCATTCCGCCACGCGTCCAGAATCCGCCAGCCGGTGATCTTCCATAATGACCGGCGGGCGGGACGTTCAGTCTTTAGGCTGTTCTCAAGCATGGCCGTTAGTGGAGTTGGCCAGACGCTGCCGATACACCTCGTACATCGCAATTGCCGCGGCAACGGACGCATTCAGGGATTCCAGCCGGTCGGATTGCGGAATGGAAAGCAGCACGTCGCAGTTTTTTTTCACCAGCGGCCGAATTCCCCTCTCCTCTCCACCGACGACCAGTGCCACCGAACCGGTAAAATCCACCTCGTACACGGATTGATCTGCTGTCGGCTCCAGCCCGTAAAGCCAGCAGCCATGCTCCCGCAGCTGCCGCATGGTTGCCACCACATTGGTCACCCGAACCAGGCGGGTGTGCTCCAGAGCACCGGCAGAAGTTTTGGAGACCGCCGGCGTTGGTCCTGCAGAGCGATCCTTCGGTAAAAGGATCGCTTCTGCTTCAACCGCCAGCGCACTGCGGACAATGGCTCCCAGATTCCGGGGGTCGGTCAGGTTGTCCAGAATGATCAGAAACCGTCTATCGGCGCCGGCCGCATCCGATGCCAGCACTTCGGCCAGCGCTGTCACCGGAAATGGACTTACCCTGGCGACCACGCCCTGATGATGCTCGCTTTGCGCCAACCGCTCCAGCATGGAGGCGCTGGTGTTTCCGACGGGGATGTTGTGCGTTGCGGCAAGTTTCCTCAGCTTATCCAATCGCCGGGAGGAAACGCCACCGGGGGTAAGAAAGATACGGTGAAACTTTCTTCTTCCGGCCCGCAGTGCTTCGAAAACCGGGTGAACCCCGTAAATGACTTCCGTGTTCCTCACGGTCAATGGCCTCAACGGTTTTTCGATCGGTACTCCAGCAACCAATCGCAATAGCGGTGAATGCCGTCTTCCAAAGAGGTCGGCTGATAATGATAGCCCGCTTCCACGATTTTGCTCATGTCCGCTTCGGTAAAGTACTGATAACTGCCCATCAGGGATTCGGGCATATCGAAATACTCGATGTTGACCGGTTTTTGCAGCGCGCTGAAAATTGCTGTCGCCAACCGGTTGAATGTCTGCGCCCTGCCGCTGCCCGCATTGTATATACCGCTTGGAGCGGCGTTGTTCAGGAAATGAATCGCAATGCTGACGACGTCTCCGACAAACACAAAGTCTCGTTTCTGCTCCCCGTCGCCATAATCCGGTCGGCCGGATTTGAAGAGGCGAATCCGACCTTTTTCCAGCGCCTGCGGAATGGCGAAATACGCCACACTGGCCATGCGGCCTTTGTGGTTTTCATATGGGCCGTAAACATTGAAAAACTTCAAGCCGTACCAGCGAGAAGGGGCATCGCTCTGCTTCAAGGCCCACAGGTCGAACAGATGTTTGGATAATCCATAGGGATTGATGGGTCGGTAGCGGTGAATCTGTGAATGGTTGTCTGAAAAACCGCCGGTTCCGTCTCCGTATGTAGCCGCGCTGCTGGCATAAACGAACGGGATCTGTTTCTCCGTGCACAGCTGCCACAATCTCTGGGAGTACCGCAGGTTGTTTTCCGCTAAATAGTCGAAATCGGTTTCCATCGTATCGGTGCATGCACCCAGATGAATCACCGCTTCCAGAGAAGCGGACGGTCGTTCGGCCAGCCACTGCCAGAGCCGGTCCTTGTGGATGTACTGCCGAAAAGCCGCACCCACCAAATTCTTCCATTTATCGGTAGCGGCGATGTTGTCCACCACAATCACATCGTCACAGCCCATCCGGTTTAGCGCAATCAGCGTGTTGGTGCCGATAAACCCGGCCCCGCCGGTAAGAATGATCATCGGTAATCCTCGTCTTTTCGAAGTGCGCTGTGCCCGTTCTTAGCGGGCAGCGGCGATCGTTTTGCTTCGCTGGCTGTCAGCGACGCGCACTTGTCGCTTCTCGCCGGTAAGAGATGATCAAAGCCACCAGTTCTTCTATCGCGACTTCAAGGCGGTCGTTGATCAAAACGTGCCGGTACTGATCCCGGCAATCCATCTCTGCCTCGGCATTGGTCAAACGGCGCTTGATTTCCGCTCGACTGTCGGCTCCACGGCGGCGCAAACGCGCCGCCAGCTCCTGTCTGGACGGCGGCATTATGAATATCGAAACACAATCGGCATATCGTTTTCGAATCTGCATGGCACCTTGAACATCGATGTCCAGCAAAATATCATATCCGGATGCCAGCTGCCGGTCGATGAATTCCGCGGAGGTTCCGTAGCAGTGACCGTGCACTTTGGCCCACTCCGCCCACCGCCCGGTATCGATGCCCCGAATGAATTCTTCCCTGCTGATGAAATGGTAGGCGACACCGTCTCGCTCCCCGCTGCGGGGTCGGCGGGTGGTATAGGAAACCGAATACTGCAGTTTGGGAATCCGCGCCAACACAGCCCTGCAAAGAGTGGTTTTACCGGCGCCGGATGGAGCCGATACAACGAAGAGCCTGCCCCGACCGCCGTGATCCCGGTCCGGACCCGCCGGTGCCGTGTCAGTCCCGGATGCGCTTTTGTCGGAAAGAATGGCGCTCATGGCTGTTCTTTGAGGGTCGAAAACCGCTGGGAAATCGTTTCCGCCTGAATGGCGGAAAGCACGATGTGGTTGCTGTCCATAATGATGATCGAGCGTGTCCGGCGGCCGTGGGTGGCATCGATGAGCCGTTTTTCCTCGCGAGCTTCATCCTTGAGCCGTTTCATCGGTGCCGAATGCGGTGATACAATGGCAACCACCCTGTCGGCAACCACGGTGCTGCCGAATCCGATGTTTAGAAGCGTCTGTTCCATTTTTGATAATCGATACCTCCCGTCCGTCGATCTCCCGGGTCTAAAGCCTTCACTGCCGGCGTTGGTTGACTCCGATCGATTGCAGCCTCGATCGGTTTCATTCAATGTTCTGAACCTGCTCCCGGATCTTTTCGACCTCCGCTTTCACTTCAACGACCAGATGAGCCACCGACGATTTGTCGGTTTTGGATCCCATGGTGTTGAATTCCCGGTTGAGCTCCTGAAGAAGGAAATTCAGCTTGCGGCCGGCAGGTTCGTTCGATTTCATCAAGTCAAGAAATTGCGTCAGGTGGCTGCCGGCTCTGACGATCTCTTCGGTGATATCGCTGCGATCGGCAAGTATGGCCGCTTCCTGTGCGATCCGATCCGGATCGATGGATACAATTCCTTCAGTCAGGGTAGTGATCCGTTGGGTCAGTCGCTCGCGATACCCGTTGACCAGGCCCGAGGAAAGCTGCCGGACTTCGGCCAACCGTTGCACAATCAGCTGAATCCGTTGGTCGATATCCGCAGCGATATAATCACCTTCCCGGGTGCGCATCTCGTCGAGATCGGTCAGGGCCCGGGCGAGGCATTCTTCCACCACCGGCCAGATCTGGCTCAGGTGGAGTTCGGTCTCCGCCGGTTTGATAATATCAGGCACCGCTGCGATCTGCTCCAGCGCAACGGGGCCCTCTATGTTCAATGCGTCCCGAAGCTGCACCAGCGCCTGATAATAGGCAATCGCTTTGGGACGGTTGATCTCGAAGTGAACCGGGTCCGAAGGCTCTCCGGTCACCTGCATTTTCAGTTCAACGCGTCCCCGGGCTATTTTTTCTACGATAACGGGCCTGATGCGCTCCTCCAGCGGAAGATATTGCTGGGGCAGCCTCAGGACGATATCGAGGTAGCGGTTGTTGTAGGATCGGATCTCCAGGCTCAGCGATACCGGGTCTCCCCTGCTCTCGGCCTTGGCAAAAGCTGTCATGCTCTTGATCATATTCGACTTCCCCGTTGCAGGTCATCGAGGTATTTGCGGCGTGCCGCGCATAAATAGTTGCGCATCCGATCCTCGCGGTAATCGGGGTAGGTCCACTCCAGCGGATGAAAACCGCCGCTGCGGTATATCAACGTCAGGTCGGCATATATTCCTTGTCCGATGAAGATTCGGTGGCTGTAATTTTTCCCGGTGGCGAGCACGAACCGTTCGGGCAGCAAGTACCCGGGATCGATGTTCACCCGCCGTCGTCCGCCGTCTGCGAATCGCCGTTCGACCCGGTTGGTAAAATGCTTGATCTCCGCAAGGCTCTGCTGCTCAATGAGCTCCTTGAAGACCACCATTCTTCTGTGGAGGGGCTCACCCATCTCGGCCGCATAGTAATTGGTGTGGCCGAATCGCATCCATTGGCTGATCATGTCCACCGGCCCCAGGGCTGCGCACAGGTCACTGACCACCGGGGCAGCCGCTTGCCGATCGCTCATGAACATGCTGATGACGAGTTTGGCGGGCTTGGGCGGTCTGGGTTGGCTCATGAATCCAAGGGCTTGGCTTCTTCTATGAGCATGATGGGGATATCGTCTCTGATTTCATACAGCAGACTGCAGTTGTCGCAAATCAAGCCGTCCCGGGATTCGTTTAAGCGAATATCCCCTTTGCATTTGGGGCAGGCCAAGATGTCGAGCAGTTCTTTGCTGATAGCCATGAATTTTCTCCTCGCATGCGAACAACCACCGAAGTTCGCGCCGCAGCCCTGTCCGACCGGCTCAACTGGTTTCCAGCACTTCGTTATCGCGCTGAAGTTTGAGCCATTTTGAAATTTCCTCTTTGATAGCTTTGTCCATTTCGAGAAATGAAATCGATACCCCGATATCATACTGATTCTCGGCGTAGGATTCCACCCGAACGACCGTTCCGATTATAAACAACGGCTTTTTCCGATCCGTAGGGATGTGCACTTGCACCCTCGTGCCGATGGGGATCGGAAACTCGTTTTCAAACAGAATACCGCCGATGCAAATGTTCTTCCCCCTGGCGGTCTGGGTCTCGCCTTCATTGAAACCGATTTCGCGCACCTTGACTTTTCTGTCGAGATCGATACGCAAATATCTCCGCTTGTCTTCCGAATAAAAGGATATGTTGTTTTTGCCGGATCCCTTGGCGCGATATAGAGCGCTGTCGGCACATTTGATGAGTTCTTTGGACCGGATTGCATTGAGCGGAAAGGATGCCAGCCCGCCGCTGATGGTCAGGTGCACCTTTTTGTCCTTGAAACGAAATACGGCTTTTTCGACTTTTTGGCGGATTCTCTCTCCCAGGACCAGAGCGCTGAACTTGTCGGTCTCGGGCAGAATCATGATCATTTCTTCACCGCCATAGCGGGCGGCGATATCCTCGGATCGCTTTTCACCGCGCATGATCTGGGCCACTTTTTTCAGCACCTCGTCGCCGGCCTGGTGCCCGAAAGAATCATTGATGTTTTTAAAGTCGTCCAAGTCGAAAAACAGTATCGACAAATCGAGCCCGTGGCGCCGGGCCCGATGGATCTCCCTTTCCAGCGTTTCATCAAACGCCTGCCGGTTGAACAGCCCCGTCAGGCTGTCGTAGCGCGATGCCCTGACGGTGTTCTCGAATATGTGTATCTCCACTACTTTGGGGTTTTCCAACGACTTGTGGATAGAGCAAAAATAGTCGCAAATCGCCGTTCTCAGGCTTACCTTGCGTCCGAGCTGTACGCTCATATTCTCGTAGTGCGCGATGATTTCGCGCCAGTTTTGTTCGGCATCGGCGGGCTCCATCATCAAATTGGTCAACACATTGAAAATCACCGGGTATACCTGCTGGCCCTGTTTATCGATAATAACGTTTAATGCTTCGATGAGGCGGTCTTCATCCCTGTGGGTATCCAGACAAGTCAGCACCGAGTCCCGGATTTGCTCCATTCTCACACTCCCATGCGCTGCGATAGCAGGAAAGGGGTTATTATATCGAGGTGCCCACAGGCGCCGCAAAACCGTCTCCAACCGGCTGCCAGCGCCTTTTTGGCCCAGTTTTGACCCATAACATGCAACGGCCGGAATGGCAAGTTCATACCATTTATAATTATTTTCATACGGTTAGCCGAGCGGCTCTGCCGGCAAACCCTGCCGGCGAAATCCGCTCGGCCGACCCAAGGTCTCACCGGTCGTCGGCAGTCCGACTTATGACCGGGTGGCGGCCGGCGGCGCGGGGGCAGGGCTTTCGGATTCGCCCCGCTTTCGATAGGAATCGGGCAAATTGGAGGGCTTGTCCGATCCGGGCAACTGCAGTTCGAAAAGTTTCGCTTCTCTCAAAAAACTATAATAAGAGGAAACCACAGCGATGATAAAACCCTGCAACCCGTCCAGCAGGCCCAGCCGGATCAGGTAGGTTTCGATAAATTTTCCGGCCGGCTTGAACAGCAGGCGCATAAGGGAAAATTTCTTCCCCTTGTGATAGCGGTCCAGCGCCGCAATGCTGGAAAACTTATTAACGTTATCCGCGTGGTCGGACAGATCTTTCACGGTGTAGTGAAGTAAATCGCCTTTCAGGCTTACCCCTTTTCCCTGCAGCACAACCCTTTCGTGTATTGCCCCCTCGTAATGGGCAGCTCCTTTTCTCCACACCCGATAGCGCTGGTTGGGATACCACCCGCCGTGACGGATATCTCTTTGCATGTAGGGAGTCAGACGGGGGAACATGGCGCCCGAAACAGCCGGGTCGCCTTTCAGGAAATCGAGGATCGAACGACTCAATTCCCCAGAGAGGCGCTCGTCGGCATCGATGATCAGGATCCATTGTGAGGAAGCGTACTCCATGGCTCGATTTCTCTGGGAGCTGTAGTCATCAAAGGTGTGCTGATAAAATACAACTTTGGGATGGTGTCTGCATATCTCCGGGGTGGCATCGGTGCTAAAGGAATCGACTACAATGATCTCATCGACCGTGTCGCTGACCGAATCGAGGCAAGCCCGGATATTATCCTCCTCGTTATAAGTGATGATGATGGCGGACAGCGTCTGTCTTTCAGACATGTCTCTCTCCTGCATTGATGGTATCAAATGACTTTTTCCAGATCCTCCAACGTCTGTTGGATCGTGAAATGCGCTTCCACCCGTTTTTTCCCTGCCTGTCCGTATCTTGTGATTAGATGTCGATTTTCGGCAATATGTGTAATTTGGCGGACAAATTCGTTCAGATCATTGCGCGGCACAAGGATGCCGGTTTTTTGATCCTCTACGATCTCCGGGCTGCTGCTGTCGTCGAAGGTAATCACCGGCCGCTCTGCGGCCATGGCTTCAACGAGGACATATCCAAATCCTTCATAATGCGATGAAAGGACAAAGATGTCGATACCGGCCATAAATTCCGGCATATCACTGATAAACCCCAAAAACCGTATCTCTTCACTGACACCCAGCGAGGCGGCCAGCTCCTGCAGTTCGCTCCGCAGTCTTCCTTCACCGGCGATCAGCAGCTTGAAGGCTACGCCGCGATCTTTTAGCAACCGGGCGGCTCGGATCAAAAACTGCTGGTTCTTGACGGTTTCCAGCCGACCGGCGGTACCGAGAATGACTTCACTGCTTTCGCGCAGCGTATGAGATTTCCGGGATCGAATGCGGTAACGTGTCATGTCGATGCCATTGTAGATGACATAAACATGATCTGGATCGATGAGACGGGTATTGTTTCGTAAAATGGCTCTTTTGGTTTCTTTGGAATTGGCAATTACCCCGGTCAAAATTCGTCCAAACAAAAAGCGGTTTGCCATTGTGTTGTTGATCGGTTTGGCGATTCCCCGTGCATAAAGAATTTTTTTCAAACCGGCCAGCTTCGCTGCAATACCGGCAACTTTCACATCCGTGGACAGGTTTAAGATGATGGTTTCGATCTTCTCGCGTTGCAGCAGGCGATAAATCTGAAAAACCTTGGCTGGATTTGCAGGGCTGAGATTGGATATACCGACCTGCAGCCGCTTGACACCGCTTTTTCCTAATCGATCGTACAATTCGCTTTTACGGTTGGCTACGACGACAACCGCATGCCCCCGTCCAGCCAGCCGGGTTGCCATGTCAACATTCCACTTCTCGCCTCCTCCCCATTGCCGGTAACTGTTAAAGAAGCAGATGGTTTTTCTTCTCATTGAGATCCAATCGAATGCTTGGAAGTGCTGATGGTTTCGCGTTTTTGCGTGTGGCAAGAAAACCCGCACGTTTGCTGCAGGCCGCAAGATACCTGCCGGTTACTGAGGCGTCTCCGATTTTCGCCGCTGCTTTTCCTCGCGGCGCCGAAGCTTTTCAAGATCCTCGCTGTACAGGTTAGGGTAGTAGATCTTCCATCGTTTGTGAAACCAGAAATACTGTTCGGGATATTTTCGAACCGCAGCCTCGATGGCGTCCATGATCGACTGTGTGTTGGTTTGGATATCGGTGCGCAGATCCCCGGAGCGCTTCATCTCGAAAGGCTCTGCCAAGATCAGTTTGTACCCTCTTTTCCCCCTGACACAAAATGCAGGCATAACCGGCACCCGGGCGCGCATGGCCAGCATGGCAATGCCGGGGGTCGCCATCACCTTGCGACCGAAAAATGTGGCATCGATCCCCTCATGCGGCATCGTCCCCTGATCGATCAGCGTCGCCAGCACCTTGCCGCTGCGCACGGCCCGGGTCATATCCCCCAGCGCCCCTCTCTTGTTGACCACCTCACCGCCGAAACGGGTTCGAAAGCGGTAGACCCAGCGGTCGAGCGGGGCAAAATCGATTTTGCGGGCAATGGCAAAAATCCGATCGCCGAGATGGCTGGCGGCAAACAGAAGCGCCAGCTCCCAGTTGCCCAGGTGTCCGGATATGATGATCATCCCTTTTTCGCTCACCAGGTGCTTGATCTTCTCTTGGTCTTCAATCCGGACCTTGAACTGCATGTCTTCTCTGGTAAAACAACTGACCTGCAGGATCTCCAGCAGGGTGATCCCGAAATTCTCGAACACCTGCCGGGTCACCTTCAGAACGCGCTTCCATTCCCACTGGGGAAAAGCGAATTTCAAATTCCGCCGCACGATACGCCGGTGTCGGGCATCAACAGCATAAAACAGCCGGCCTACCAGCTTGCCCAGAAAAACGATCTTGTGGTGGGCGATGGAGGCGATGAATTTCTGCAGAGGCTTTGCGGCTGTCGGGGAAATCGCAGACGGTGTCAACGGATCGGTTTTCTCTTTATCGCCCATAGTGCAGCAAACTCCTGTCTATCATCACAGGCGCGGCGGAGCTGGCGCAACGTTGCACGAGCCGCCCGCTTGTTGGTTCTCATCCATGATCACACAAAGCATAAAAATTAGCAAACGCCCCGGTGTCTGTCAACTGCAAATCCCTTTGATATATTTACAATTTTTGACCTTCCGCCGTCACCCCGCCTTTCGCTGCCCCCCTTGTCGGTCCGGTGATGGCAGGTGCGCTGCCGGCCGTTGGGTCCATGCACCAAACGCGCCCGTCGGGCCCGACCTCAGCCGGCCCGGCGTTGTATTGACCAGCGGGGGATGAAGTCATCCGCTGCAAATCCCCGTTGACAACCCGGCGCACCTTCGCTATTTTGCTGCCATATGTAACGGCCGGAAAAGAATGGAGAAATTTTTCGGTACCCAAACCCATGTAAGGAGAGCGGTATATGGCTGGAACGGAGTTGTTTGGCCCCGAAGAGCGGAAAGAAGTCAATGATGTTCTGGAGACGGGCATTCTGTTTCGATATGGTTTCGATCAGGAACGGATGGGACACTGGAAGGCGCGCGAATTCGAGGCGGAGATCGCCGGTTTCACCGGGGCAAAACACTGCCTGGCCTGCTCCAGCGGCTCCGCGGCGGTATCGATCATGCTCGCTGCGGCAGGCGTGGGGGCGGGAGACGAGGTGATCGTGCCGCCCTTCACGTTCATGGCTACCATCGAGGCGGTCCTGTGGGCGGGAGCCATCCCGGTGTTTGCGGAAATCGACGACACGCTGAATTTGTCTCCCGAGGGCATCGAGGCCGTCATCACCGAGAACACAAAAGCGGTCTGTCTCGTGCACATGTGCGGTTCGATGGCCCGAATGGATGACATCGTTGCTATCTGCGATCGTCACCACATCACATTGCTGGAAGATACGGCCCAATCCCTGGGCGCTTTTTACAAGGGGCGTCACCTGGGACTGTTCGGCAAAGCCGGCACCTTCTCTTTTGATTTTTTTAAGATTATCACAGCCGGAGAAGGCGGTGCGGTCATTACCAACGACAAGGACGTGGCCGAGAAAATGCCCTGGATCTCCGATCACGGTCATGATCACATCGGCGACAACCGCGGTGCGGAACGTCACCCGATTCTCGGGTTCAATTTTCGGATCGGTGAGCTCAATGCAGCTGTGGGGCTGGCGCAGGCAAGAAAGCTTCCCCGAATCCTGAAAGCGCAAAAGGAAAACAAAAAGCGCATCAAATCCGCCGTAGCCCGATTTGCCCCCATTACCTTCCGTCACCTTCCGGACCCGGACGGCGATGCGGCCACCTTTCTCAATTTTTTTCTGCCGGATCATCGCACGGCGGTGAAAGTCGTGGATGAATTCAGCAGCGCGGGGGTGTTCGGCCTGCAATACTGGTACAACAACAACTATCATTACATCAAAAACTGGGATCATTTGATAGATTTTTCGGTCGCAGCCAAACTGCCGGTACAGGTAATCGATCCGGACCGATCCTACCGCGACGTGCAGCTGCCGAAATCCGACGATCTCCTGAGCCGGCTGATCTCCCTGATTATCAAAGTCAGCTGGACGGAAGACGAATTAACCGAGCACATCAACAAGGTCACCGGCGCATTGGACCGGGTGTTGGGCTGAATGCCGGCGGATAAGAAGACCCCGGCGGAATAAGGAAGCGGCAATGGACTTTTTGAAAAACATCCAGCTTGTCGGAAAAATGATCTTCGGGGCCGGCAGCTTCGATCGGCTCGACGGTATCCTGACTGAAAAACGCTCGGATTCCTGCATGGTTTTTCTGGTGGACGACTTTTTCCAGGGCCGGGACCTGGCAGATCGAATTCCCGTTCGAAACCAGGACAGGGTCCTGTTTGTCAACGTCGATGTGGAGCCCAAGACCACAGTCGTGGACGATCTGCGCGACAGGATTCTGCAGCTCAACGGCCGGGCCCCGGACGGGGTGATCGGGATCGGCGGCGGCTCCGTGATGGACTATGCCAAAGCCGTGGCGGTGATGCTGACCAACCCGGGCCCGTCATCGAAGTACCAGGGGCTCAATCTGGCCAAAAACGCTTCGGTATATCATGTCGGCATCCCGACGCTGTCGGGGACCGGAGCGGAGGTGTCCACCACGGCGGTGCTGACCGGACCGGAAAAGAAGCTGGGCATCAAGGGCGAATTTACGCCATTTCATCAGATCGTTCTCGATCCGCAGCTCATCGACGATGTTCCCCGCAACCAGTGGTTTTACACGGGTATGGACAGCTACATTCACAACATCGAATCGCTGACGGGACACTACGCCAACACTTTAGGCAACGCGATGGCCCGGCAATCTCTGCATCTTTGCCGGGAAGTATTTTCGAACGGGGACCCCACCGATCTTGCCAGCAATGAGAAACTGATGGTCGCTTCGCTGTTGGGCGGCCTGAGTCTTGGCTTCTCGGAAGTCGGGGCCTGCCACGCATTTTCCTACGGTCTGTCCTTTGTGCTGGGCACCCGCCATGGGATTGCCAACTGTATCGCTTTCAACCAGCTCGGAGATTACTATCCCGAGGGGGTGGCCGAATTCAAACAACTGGTGGCGCGACTCGGCATAGACATCCCCGCCGGTGTCACCAAAGGCCTTAGCGAAGCGCAGATGGACAAGATGATCGACACGACCCTGGCCCTGGAGCACATGTGGCGGCATGCGCTGGGCGAGGGGTGGAAAGACCGGATTACCAGAGACAAAGTGCGGGAAATCTACCAGAGAATGTGATTCCGATTATTTCATGCCAGCATTTTGTGTGCGGCAGATAACCTGATGCGAGAGATTCCGATAAAAGCCGCATTTGCCTTGTACCGACTGGCATGGAGTATCGGTCTGCCGTTTCTGCAGCGCAACCAGCGCCTGGCGGAAGGCTACAGCCAGCGGTGTTTTCGATCGAGCCTGCCACCGCCTGCCGATATCTGGATGCAGGCCGCTTCCGTCGGCGAATCCTTTCTGGCCATCGAGCTGCTCAAACAACTCCGCCCGCATCGATCGATCCACACACTGGTGACCACCAACACCGGCCAGGGCATGCAAGTTCTCCAGCGGGCCCTGGTCGACAACACCCCGGCCGACGGCAGCCCCAGCGCCACCGTGGCGTATTTTCCTTTTGACAAACCCGACATCATGAAGCGGGCGGTTGCGCACATACGCCCGCAGGTCGCCATCCTGCTGGAATCCGAAATGTGGCCGGCGCACTTGGCAGCCCTGAAAGAATCGGGCAGCGCGGTTCTGGTCATCAATGGAAGGATGACGCCGCGAAGCCTGAAAAGATACTCTCTCTGGCCTTCGTTCTGGCATCGACTCCGCCCGGACAGGATTCTGGCAATCTCTTCGGAGGACGCCATGCGATTCGGCAGGCTCTTCGGGGAGGATCGCGTCGAAGTGATGTCGAACATCAAGTTCGACCGGTTGGGTTTCGATGCGCCGCCATCATCGGATACAAATCCGCTGGCTGCCCTTTTCCCACCGGACGCCAAGCTGGTTGTGCTCGGCTCCGTTCGAGGCGCAGAGGAAGAACCGGTCCGCCGAATCCTGCTCGAACTGCACCGCAAGCAGCCGGAGGCAGTCATCGGGCTTTTCCCGCGCCACGCAGAGCGCGTACAAGGCTGGTCTGCCTTTCTGACCGATCGCCGCATACCCTGGCAGCTGCGCTCACACACCGCTGAAGCAGTGACCCCGGGCGCCGTTGTCCTTTGGGACACGTTTGGTGAAATGGGCCATGCCTATCAACTGGCCGTTGCAGCCTTTGTGGGTGGCAGCCTGGCCCCGCTGCGGGGACAGAACTTCCTGGAACCGTTGGCCAGCGGCGTTCGGCCGGTGATCGGACCGTCATGGGAGGATTTTCACTGGGTCGGCACACAGATCATCGAACGCGGTCTGGTCCGGGTGGCACGGGATTGGGAGGAAACGGTTGAACTGCTGATCGATGACATCGCCCGACCGAAAGACCGTGAAGCCGTGCGCCGGCAGGCCAGGGAGTACGTGAAAGACCGCCAGGGAGGCACGGCCCGTGCGTGCAGCCTGATTATGGAAGTTCTGGAACGCTGGGGCCGCCCGGCGATATCATGAGGATCCCTCGTCCATTCGGTGAGATTCGACGATCTCATCATCCGCCTGTCTGAAAAACAGGGAAGTGATGGTCTGCCGCCGGTCGAAATAATCCCGGTAAGACGAATCGAAGGCCATACGAGAGCCCACCACCTGCGCATGTTGACCCAGCAGGCCGAGGACCAGCTCCGATACTTCACGAACCGCGCAGTGTCCCGACCGGCTCCCGCTGACATAATCACACAGTCCGTGTGTGCGTGCATAATCAGCGAACAGCGGACTGGCCGGCCGACGAATCATAAACCGCACTCCGCAGGCATCTGCCATTGCCAGGTCGTTGACATCGTCAAACACGCAGCCGATAGTGGAAGGTTCCAATTCAAACAGCGAACAGAGATGGTCGATGGCCGCCCGCTTGTTTTTCACCCCGGTATACAGGCAGTCGAAATGTTCGCGCAGCACAAATTCGCGGGCTGAGTGGTTTTTCTCTCCGCTGATGACAGCTGCAACCGGCATCCGCTGATGATGAAGCCGCAGTCCGTATCTGAGCAGGTTCGTTCCCATCGAATCCGCCTCGCTGAACGAGCTGGTAACCCCGGCGCCCTTGCTTCCGTCGTTGAACACGCCGTCCCAATCGAAAACCACGGCCCGGATCTTCAGCAATCGATGAGCGAGCTGATCGGCGGCAATAACGAACTCAGCGCCCAGGTCGGTAAAGTGGCGGTCGATCGATTCGATGTGCGCCCCTGTCTGTTTTGTATTTTGTTTATCCAACGAGGCCCAGTTGCACGAAATCCTGGATGTCCACCATGCCGATCGGCAGATTGTTCTCCAGAACGATAATGTTGTCGATTTGGCGATCCTTGAAGATCTTGACCGCCTCGTATAGCAACGCATCCGAGCTGATGGTGATTGGATTCCGGGTAATGCCGAGTTCGGACAGTTTCTGGTCGAGGACATCACGGCCTTTTTCCTGCAGTTTGCGGCGGATATCCCCATCGGTGAATATGCCTGCCAGCTGGCCTTTGTCATCGACCAGCGTCACGGCACCCATCGCCGACTCTGTCATTTTCACCAGGGCGGTGGTCACCGAGTCGTCTATGTTGCACGTCGGGTTCACAGCCTGAACCATCTCTTTCACCCGCATGGTCATCAAACGGGTGTGTTCGAAGAACTGCTCTGTTCCGACCGCAGTGAGTGAATTGTCGCACAACCGTTTCATCACTCCCCACGGAACTGTGCAGACATGCACACCGGCAAGCAGCGCCTGGCGGATATGGTCGGGATGGCGTACCGAGGAAAACATGATCTTGGTGGGATAGCCATACATTTCAACCACCTCGACGCATTGCTCGAAAAGCGAAACCGCGTCGTGTCCCTGGTCCTGCAACCGGCCGGCCAACGGACAGACAAACGCGGCACCGGCCTCCATGGCCATGTAGGCCTGATTGAGGGTATAGATGAGGTGGACATTGACGCGATGTCCTTCGTCGGTGAGGGTCTTGCAGGCCCGCAGTCCACTCAGGGATACCGGCACCTTGAATACCGGTGTTTTTTTCAAAGGAAGCGTCAGAAGCCGATGGGCTTCCTCCACTATTTCCTCATATGTTTCCCCGAGAGCTTCAACCTGCAGTTCCGGCACCATGCCCGACAGCTTGACAATGGCACCGTCGATGTCTGTAATCCCGTGCCGGTGCATGAACGTCGGGGTGGTGGTCAATCCCGTCAGGAAACCGAGTTGAAATGCCTCCTCGATTTCGTTGAAGTCGACTGAATCCAGATAAAGTTCCATAGTGCCTCCCATGTTGCGGTGAAGTGGGCTGCCCACACACCTGCCGTAAAGCACATTGCCTCGACAGAAGATCAACCCGGGTCAGACCTGCATCGTATCTTCGGCAAAGCCACTGACCAGATGATGAATCTCCATCAGGGGCTTCAGGAATTCTTCGAGCCGGTCCAGTGGATACTGGCTGGATGCATCACACAGTGCAGCGGGCGGATTGGGATGCGTTTCGATAAAAATGCCATCTACACCGGCCGCCACACCGGCCCGGGAAATTACCGGCAAGAATTCCCGCATGCTGCCCTTGGGATCCTTGCTGGGAATGCCGTATTTGCGGATGCTGTGGGTGATGTCAAACACCACCGGATAGCCGATCTGATTCAGGTGGTAAAAACTGCGGGGATCCACGACCAGGTCGTTATAGCCGAACGTGTAGCCGCGTTCGGTGAGAATGACGTTATCGCAGCCGGCATCCTCCAGTTTTTTTACCGGTTTGGCAAGATTTTCCGGCGCCAGGAACTGTCCGTGTTTGAGGTTGACAACCTTGCCGGTCTTTGCCGCCGCAACCAGCAGAGACGATTGCATGCACAGATAGGCCGGGATCTGAATCACGTCGACGACCTCGCCGGTGGCAGGAACCTGCTGGGGGTAATGGACGTCGGTGAGCACCGGCAGACCGAACTGTTCCTTGACCCGACCCAATATGCGCAGTCCTTCATCCAGGCCCGGCCCGTGATAATGCTCCAGGGAGCTTCGGTTGTCTTTCATAAAAGAGGACTTGAAGATGACCGGCAGCTGCAGTTTTTCCGACATCTTCTTCAATGCCTCTGCAGTTTGCATCATCAGTGCCTCATCTTCGATAACGCAGGGCCCTGAAATCAGAAACAGCCGGTCGGCCCCGCACTCGACGCCGACCACGTGAACCTTTTTTTTGGGTGTCATTTTTTCCTCACAGCTTCTTGATGATGCGGCGTCGATCGGATCTTACGAAGGATCCCGATTGTGGCACAAGACAGACGCGACTGCAGCACCGCACGATGCGGAAAAGCTAAGGAAAAGGAAGTAAAATGTCAAGCAGATTTCTCCCGTCGCTGTGACAAGTCCTTTTATTTCCGGCAGATCCGTCGGGTACATACCGCCCCGCCATCCGTCTCGTCATCGCTTTTTTGATACCGGCGGCCGGCTTGACAGTCCCCCGGGACAACCGGTATATCTGCTCTATCATCGCAGTCTTGCTGACGCGAAAAGGATACACCCTGTGCGCAAAAAGAAACCGAGAAGATGAATATATTGCTGGTCCAGACTAGCTGGCTCGGAGACACTGTCCTGTCCACTCCGGTCATAGCGGGTATCAAATCGATTCACCCCGGTGCTGAACTGTGGATGCTGACCACGGCGCTGTCGGCAGACCTGTTGAGAGCAGATCCACTGCTGGCCGGTATCATCACCTATGACAAACGTGGTCGGGACAGCGGTTTTTCAGGCTTTGCCCGCACATGCCGCCGCATCCGCGGTCTGAATTTTCAGCGCGCTTATTCCCTGCACAAATCCTACCGCACTGCCCTGCTGCTCTGGTATAGCCGGATACCTGAGCGAATCGGATTTGAAAATGCCCGCCTGGCTTTTCTTTACCACATCCGCAACCCGCGGCCGGCATCCGAACACGATGTCATCCGCAACCTTTCCATTCTTTCTGCACAGGCTCCTGCAGAAGCGTTGAACCCGCAACTGCGGCTCTTTCCGCCCGATGTTGAAGATGCCCGGCCGCCGGTAAGAGAGTTCCTAAGTCATATCCGGGATTTCGCCATCTTGGTGCCCGGCAGCGCCTGGGCCACGAAAATGTGGCCATGGGAAGGTTATCGCCAGGTAGCTGTCCGGCTGCTGGAGAGGGGGGTGCCGGTGGCGCTTTTAGGTGCCAGCGCGGAAATTCCGGTGGCTGAAAAGGTGGCCCGGGGGCTCGATGTCGTCAACCTGGCGGGAAAGACGAACATCGCCGAAGCCATGTTGATGGTGAGCAGGGCCCGGTTAATGGTCTGCAACGACAGCATGGCGATGCACCTGGCATCGGCATTTCAGATCCCGACCGTTGCCATATTTTGCTCTACATCACCGGCGTTTGGATTCGGTCCCTGGCAAAACCGTGCCATCGTAGTGCAGCGGGAGGACCTGCCATGCAAGCCTTGCGGGCCGCATGGCTTCAAACGATGTCCAAACGACACGCAGACCTGCATGCAAGATCTTCCCGCCTCCCGGGTTTGGGAGGCGGTGGACAAGCTGCTCGCCTGACGGTGATTGACACCGGCAGTCTGATTTCCCTATGCTATGGTAGATAACGAATCAGCGGCATTTGTTTGTACCGCCGACGGTATAAACCCGCCCCAAGCTCTGTGAAAGAGGCATCAAAGGGTATACCGGATCCCAACAACCATTAGGTATTCATCGCGGTCGATGGCAGAGATTCACTACAGCTCATTCGATACGGTCCGATTCGGGTCCTGCCAGCCCCTGGAACAAATGCAGCTACAGGATCTGGTAGGCCTGTTCGATCGGTCGACGCCGGCAGCCGGATCGGTGCTCGGGGGCAGAACGTCCGTCGTGCGCTATCAGCTGGACAGTGTCGGTCCGGTGGTCATCAAGTACTACCGGCGCGGCGGTATCATCAGCCGGTTCAATGAAAAAACCTATCTGCGGTTCGGGAAAACCCGCGGGCAGCGGGAATATGAAATGATGGCGCATGTGCGCCGGATTGGGGTCCGGGCCCCACGTCCGGTGGCTTTTGCCCATCGGGGGTTTTTGTTCTATCACTGCTGGCTGGTGACCGGCGAAGTCGAACAGCACCGGACGCTCGCCGAGCTGAGCCTGGCCGATCCGCAACAGGCCTTGAGGCTAACCGCAGCAGTGGCCGCCGAAATCAACCGGCTGGTCGACCATCACCTCCACCATGTCGATCTGCACCCGGGCAATGTGCTGGTAGATCGCCGGCAGCAGGTTATTCTCATCGATTTCGACAAGACCCGCCGCATCCGATCGGACCCTGCAGCACTGCGCCACCGATACCTGCAACGCTGGCGGCGCGCCGTGGCCAAACACCGCCTGCCGGCCGAACTCTCCCAGGCGCTGGAGGCAGCGCTTTTTAAAGGTTGATGCGAATAATTCGTCTGCAGGCGAAGGGATCGACCGGTGGCGGGCACAAATACCGCTCGTAAAATGATTCCCGGCAAGTGTCCGGTCGGCGGGATTCATTTTTTTATCTCCGGTTCCGTCGACCCCTGGTGGATCAGTTCGGCACCGCAGATCACCGCTGCTTGTAGTCCACGTATTCTTTCTCTTCGATCAGCTCCGAACCGCAGGAAAGGTTGATCTTTCTTTTCAGCTCATAGCGCTGATCATTTTGAATATACACACTTCGGGCCAGCTCGATGAATTCGTCGTCGAACTGTTTTTTCGCTTCCTTGAGACGGATTTTGTCCTCTATATCCCAGAGAATCAGATTGACCGACAGCAGTCCTTTGAATTCGTCCGAATCAATTGCAATCCCGACTGCCTCCATCGATTCGCGAAGAATTTCGTATTCCCTGCGGATGTTGGCCAGTTTTTCCTCGTTTTTTATTTTCTGCAGCTTGATCGACAAAATGGTCACCTTGTCCACCAGCTCGCCCACGGAGATCTCGATTCTCATACCTGCTCCTTGCGCCTGCGGAATAAATGTTTTTGGGTGTTTATACCGAGAGACGACGGTGTGTCAAGCATCCGCGGATTTCGGCAACACAGCGGACAAACTTGCCGTTGACATGCGCCGGTGTCTCCGATAGTGGAGGGGCGGGATCCCCACCGATAGAAACAGGAGCATCGACATGTTCATCTCCGGGTTGACCATCATCCGCAATGGCGTCCGGCTCGACTACCCTTTCCTGGAAGCGATCCGCTCCGCTCTGCCCATCTGCGATGAATACGTGGTGGTGGTCGGTGACAGTGACGACCAGACCCTGGAGGCGATCGAAGGATTGGAGGACTCCAAAATGCGGGTGATTCAAAGCGCCTGGTCGAACCGGGTCAAACCTCAGCGATACGTTCTCTCCCAGCAGACCAACATCGGGCTGCACCTGTGCCGCGGCGACTGGGTGGTCTGCCTGCAGGGCAACGAAGTGCTGCACGAGTCCTCGCTGCCCGCGCTGGTCGGGCTCATGGAAAAACACAACCCTGACCGCAGCGTGGAGGCGCTGCTGCTCGAACGCCTGACCTTCTGGGGGGACTATCACCACGTCATCGCCGTCTACCCGGAGCGGTTTAAATTTACACCGCGCATCGTCCGGCCGTATCTGGGCACCTATGCAATCCGCGATGCCATGAGTTTTGCCGTTTTTGACAACTTTTCCACCCGCGGCAGGTATCCGCGGGCGGTCGACACGGGAGAAAATATATTTCGCTACGGTTATGTACAGACTGATCAGCAGCGCCGGCAGAAGATCAGCGAGGCGATCCATTTCGCAGATCATCCGGATACAGATATATCCGTTCAGTATTACTATCAGGAAGTCCCCAGGCAATTTGTCCGCCGGTTCACCGGCACGCACCCGGCGGTCATGGCGGAAAGGCTCGAAGCCACGCCAGACAGAATCTCACTGGAAGACGGGCGCTGGAGGGTGAAACCCACCCTCAAGGAGCGGCAGCGGATATGGGAAACAAGGTACTACGAGCGCTACGGTCTGCCGCGCCTGCGCAAGACCCGCTACTCGCTGGTGGGGAGCTACAAGCGCAAGCCGAAATGCTACTAGCGCTCATTGACCAAACGAGTCTATGCGTCCTGAACGCTGCAGTTCGTCAGTTTGTCAATCTTGGGAGCGGGCGGATATTTCTGCAGGGCCAGCTCGATTTTCTCCACCACATCACCGACCGATATTCTTTCCATACGCCCCGGTCGGGTGACCCGTCGAATGGGTGAATCTTCCTCGCCGGGATCGGCAAACCGGTTTATCAGCAAGTCGTGAAACGATCGATAGGGACCGCATCGTCGCGGATCCGAAAAGCCATACAACCCGATGGTCGGTATCGCCATTGCCACCGCCGCATGCAGCGGGCCGGTATCCGGCGATACCACCAGCCGCGATCCGGAGAGCTGCAGGAGCGTGCGGCGAATCGGTTTTTCCAGGGCGACCGCCACGCGGCACCGGCAAAGGCGGCGGATCTCATCTGCGATCAGCCGCTCTTTTTGACTCGGTCCACCCAGCAAAAGCGCCTGGAGGCCGAATCGTGAATCGACATGATCGATCACCGCGGCATAGCGCTCTGCCGGCCAGTTTTTCTCGGCAACGGCGGCGGAGACGACGAAGCTGATCACCGGCCGGTCGAATTGTTTGAAAAAGCTTTTGCGCCAGCGATGCTCTTCCTCCGTGAAAGCAAAGTTCCACTCGATCGGATAATTTTGGATTTCGAGGAAATCGAGAAATTCGAAATAGTGATCCTGGACGTGCTGGGTGGGGTGCTCGGTGATGGCCAGGCTGATGAACCATCCGTGCATCTCCCTGGCGCGCTTGCTGTCGAAGCCGAGCTTGTGTTCGGCACGAACCAGCGAAGAGATCAAACCGGCTTTGAAACTCACCTGGGGCAGCAAAAGCAAGTCGAAGCGCTCAGACTTCAGCTCCCGGTAGAGATTTCTCCATGCCTGCAAGCCTTCCCTGCGGTTGAACACGATGAAACGGTCCACGTTGGGCTGGTGCATAACCATTTCATAGGGAATTTTCTCCAGGATCCAGGTCAGATGGGCATCGGGGTATCCCTTGCGCAGGCCGTTTACCATGGCCAGCGCATGGACAACATCTCCCAGTGCCGATGTGCGAATCAGGCAGATTTTTCGGGCATCGATTCTGGGCATGATTTCTCACCGCTCAGCCGGCCGGGCAGAGTCGTAACCGGAGTTGTTCAGCGAACCCCGGTGCATCCCCGCCAAGGTCGATGTCAACTCCCATCACCGCCAGCTCCAGTGGCCAGTCGACGTGTCGGGGCAATTTTACCCAGTCCTTGTCGGTAGTGCACAAGCAGTCGGCACCTGCAGAACGCGCTGCATCCAGTATGCGGCTCAGGTCATCAGTGGAGTAGGCGTGGTGGTCCCCAAATCCGATGAAACCGCTCACATCGATGCCCAAACCCGTCAAGCTGCGCTGGAATACTGCGTTGGCGGCGATGCCTGAAAATGCGAATACCCTGCGTCCGGCCAGCTGCCGAATTTCTAAAGCGCCCGGCCGGGACAACTGCTCCAAGGCCGCATTCTGCCCGGGCTGGATCCATACTCTCAACACCGGTGCATGCGCAGCCCGAAAAACCGGTCTATCCGGCAAACGAAACGGCAGCGTGCGGCAAGGATGCGAGCCTGTGTCTTTTTCTTTCGCGGTGGTTCGCGTAAAAACGAACAGGTCGGCACGACGCAGAGAAGACAACGGTTCCCGCAAAACTCCGCGGGGCAGCAGGTGGCTGTTTCCCAAAGGACGCTGGCTGTCCAGCAGGACCACATCGATGTCTCGGGCCAGCCGAACGTGCTGAAACCCGTCATCGAGAATGATCACATCCGGGGCAAACCTTTGAATCGCCTGGAGGCCGATGCGGACCCGGTCGCGGCCCACCAGCACCGGCACCGATAACGGCATCAGCCGCACAGCCATCAGAAAGGGCTCGTCACCGGCAGCCTCCGGCGAGGCAAGCAGTCGACTCCCGTCGCTTACAACTGCTCCGCGTCGCTCCGCATCTCCTTTATACCCCCTGCTGATCACCGCAGCGCGCAAGCCCCAGCGATGGATCATTGCAGCGACATAAATCGCAAAGGGTGTTTTGCCCGTACCGCCGGCAGTGACGTTCCCGATGGAAATCACCTTGCAGGGCAGCCGGCGGGTTTTGAATATGCCGTGGCGATAACCGGCCAGGCGCACTTTTACCGCTACTGCGTAGATCCTGGACAGTGCGTGGAGAAAAACTTCCAGCGGTGAAGAGTTCTGCGGGTCGTTATTGTCGAAAACGGCCTCTATCGCTTTGCGTGTCATATGCGATGCACGATCCAGGATTAGTACTCTACTTTCATCAGTACCAGAACAGCATAGCTCAGAAATATGAAATTCGCAATCCAGGCAGCGACGACAGGCGGCAGCATCTCACCGTATCCCAGCGACAGGCAGAAATTGTAAAGGATGGTGTAAAGAAAGGTCACGCCAAGGCCGAAGGCAATACTCATCGATATGTTGTGACCGCCCCGGCGTTTGTGCCGGATGCCGTAACCGGCCGCCAGCATGGACAGGATCAAACACACCATGGGAAATGCGAGCTTGGCATTCAGATCCACGCGGTAGTTTGTTGCATCGTATCCTTCGGCCTCAACGGCACGTATGTAAGTGATCAGCTCGAAAATGTTCAACTCCTCCGACTTTTTGGCCACGCGATTGAAATCCTCGGGCAGATAATCGAGCGGTTCGATGCGCTGCTCGAAGAAATCGATCTGATAATGCTCTTGCCGGGAATCGCTTGCAAGGCGTTGCTCCATCAGATCAGAAAATACCCACTGTCCGTTTTTGTAAACCGCTGATTTGGCATCGACGCGCCGGGTGAGTCGAAACTGCTGATCGAAAAAGTACAGCGTGATACCCGATACCGTTTTACTGCGGTGGCTGTAATGCCTGATGTGGGCAATGGAACGGTGGCTTTTGATCCAGATGTTTCGCTGGCGCGCTGACATGCCGGGTCTTTTTTTCACCTCCTCCATCCAAATCCGGTTCGCCTTGCTGAAAGTTACAGGAACGATCTGATCCGCCAGGAAAAACAGCAGCACGGCAAACAGTACAGATAATCCCAGCACGGTTCTGAGAAGATAAAACGCGCTCACACCTCCGCTGCGAAGGGCAACGAGTTCATTGTGCTTGCCCATCAGCCCGAAGACGATCAGAATGGAAAGCAGGATACCGACCGGTGCGACCTGGGAAACAATGAAGGGTATTCGCAGCCAGAAAAACAGCATCGCTCTGGTAAACGGCAGACCGGCATCCATGAAATCGTCGATCTTTTCGAAGAAATCTACCGCCAGAAAGATGCCAACGATGGCAACCAAAATGATGCCGAAGTACCTCAAGAATTCACGGATTAAATACCGGTCGATAAGCGACATGGCAGCAGTGTTGTGTCAGGTTTGCATCGATCTGCGCAACGTTAACCGTTTGAAGATCCTCTCGAGCGTCACCGGATTCTCTCTGGCTGCCCTGATCACCAGAAACACACCCAACGCTCCCATAACGATATCGGGCACCCACATGCCGATCACCGGTGGATACGCGCCGTTTTCGCCAAACACCATGCCGATGGAAAGCAGCACGTAATAAAACAGGAAAAACAGCAGTCCGAGCACCAGGCCTGAAGAGCGCCCGCCTCGCCGGGATTGGATTCCCAGAGGAACAGCCAGAATACCAAGGGACAGGCAGGCGAGCGGGATGGAAAACTTCTTGTAGTATTCCATCAGGGACTTGTAATACCGCAGGTCTTTGTGCGGGTGGGTTTGAATGAACTGGCGCAGCTCGGCCAAAGACATCTCCTTGCGCCCTTTTTGCGGGCTGGCCGCGGTGACCGCTTTTTTCAAATCCAGCCGGACATTGTAAGTCTCGAAAGAGACGGAATTGGCGCTGCGGTTTTCCACGTCCACCTGGTTGACCGTCCCGTCGTAGAGTCGGAGATGAAAGACCAGGCTGTCGGGTTCGCTGAGCAGTTTCCCGCGCGGGGCGATCACCGTGCTGGTCATCCGCTCGTCGCGTTTGTCTTCGATAAATACATCGATCAGCGCGCGGCTCTTTATGTCGATTTTGTTCACGTACAGCATGACATCGTTGAAGCTGTCGTTAAACGTTCTTTCTTTCAAGCCGATGTCCAGGTTGGAAGAAAACACCTTGAAAGTCAGTTTTTTGATCGCCTGCCGGCCAACCGGTGTTCCATAAACCGCCATCGCATAAGCCAGCAGGCAGGCCAGCAGGCAGAACGCAAATATGGGCAGCACAAGACGATACACGCTGACACCGCCGGATTTCAGGGCAACGATTTCGTTGTCTGCCGACATGCGCAGCATGGTGAGCAATACGGCCATCATGGTGGCCATCGGAATGACATAGGTAAGAAAATAGGGAATCGAGAAGAGAAGGATCTGGGCGATTATTGTCAAACCGACTCCGTAGTTTACGATCAGGTCGGTGATCTTGAGCATCTCGGCCATCAGAAACACGAACGTGAAGAAGCCGAGGTTGATCACAAATGGAGGAATCAACTCCACAAAAATGTAGCGATCGATGATGGCAATTCTGCTCATAAATCTGCGGGTTAATGGGGCTGCGGCGACCCTTCCGCCGGTTGGTCGCTGAACTGCATCTGGTTGAGCTTACAGTACTCGCCCTGCAACGCCATCAGCTCGGCGTGGGTGCCTTGTTCTGCAATCCGTCCATTGACGACAACGATGATGCGGTTTGCGTGGGCAATGGTCGAAAGGCGATGGGCAATCACGAAGGTGGTCCGCCCCTGCATGAGATTCTCCAACGCTTTCTGCACCAGTTTCTCGGATTCCGTGTCCAGAGAGGAGGTCGCCTCGTCGAGGATCAGAATGGGCGCGTCTTTCAACAGTGCCCGTGCGATGCAAATCCGTTGTTTTTCGCCTCCCGACAGACGGGTTCCCAGCTCTCCGATATTGGTGTCGAATTGGCGGGGGAAGCCCTGGATGAAATCGTAGGCATAGGCCGCCCTGGCCGCGGAGACGATCTCTTCATCGGTCGCATTCTGCCGGCCGTAGGCGATGTTGTTTTTAACCGTATCGTTGAACAGAATCGGCTCCTGGGTTACGATTGCAATCTGTTTTCGCAGCGATGCGATGGAAGCTTTACGAATGTCCAATCCGTCGACGCAAATCGCCCCTTTGCTGACATCGTAAAACCGGGGAATCAAATTCACCAGAGAGGTTTTGCCTCCACCGCTGGTGCCTGCAATGGCGAGGACTTCACCCGAGTTCACCTCCAGGCGGATGTCTCTTAACACCATTTCATCCTGATATTTGAAATACACCCCGTCGAAGGTCACCCGATGCGGACCGGGCTGGATTTCCACCGGGTTGGGGTCGTCGGTAATCTCCGAGGATCTTTCCACTATGTCGAAAATTCTGTCGGTGGCCGCCAATCCCCTCTGGATGGCGTTGTTGAAATTGCTGATGTCCTTAATCGGCTTATAGAGAAGAATCAGTGCGGTGAGAAAAGAAACGAACGTGCCGGCCGTAAACGCTCCGGAGAGTACCTGGTGACCGCCGTACCACACGATGACCGCCGCGGCAACGCCGCCGAGAAAGAGATTGATGGGGCTGGTGATCACCCGGGCGCGGGTTTCCTTCATCTCCATTTTGAACAGTCTACGGGATTTTTCAAAGAACCGATTTTTTTCAAATCCCTCCATGCCAAAAGCCTTGACGATCTTATTGCCGGCAAATGTCTCGTGCAAATGGGCACTGATATCCGCCATCTCTTCCTGGCAACCGGTGCTGGTGCGTCGCACCTTGCGTCCGAATATGACGATCGGGAAAAAGGCGGCCGGCAGCACCAGCAGGGCGAACAGCGCCAGGTACCAGATCTGGGTAATCAGCACCGCAATAAGTCCTATAATGGTAAACAGATCGCGCAGGGACCCGGTGATGGTCGAAGAGACCATGTCGCGGACAAAGTTGACGTCATTGATGATTCGTGACATCAGCGCACCGGTGGTCTCCTTTTGAAAAAACGACAGGGGCAGGTCCTGGATTTTTTCATACAGTCGATTTCTCAGGCGGCGAATGATGTCCTGCCCAACATAGGTCATCAGGTAATCGCCCCAGTATATGGACAAGGCCCGCAGAAAGTAGACTGCCACAATCAGCAACGGAACGATGTTGAGCATGCGGGTGTCGCTGCTGACCAGGATGTGGTCCACCACCGGTTTCATCAGATAGGCCGTTAGGGAAACGCCGCCCGCCTCCACGAGCATGCAGATCATTGCGAGCACTAGACGCAAACGGTTTTTTCCGACCAGTGCCAGGATCTCCCGATGACGGCTCTGCAGCTGGATTTCTTTTTGTTGTCCTGGTTCCGAGTTTTTCATATGGTTTCAACCGAATAAAGTAATTACGGTTCGCTGGCGTCAATCATCTGCAGGGCAATCTGCGCAGCTCGATCTGAAGCCCCGGGGCCTCCCAATGCCTCACGCACTTCCAGCAGATCCCGCTGAATGTCCATCCGGTGAGCATCATCACTGAGCAGCAGCCAGACGGTTTTCGATATGTTTTTGGCAGAAGCGCGCCATTGCACCAGCTCCGGCACGACCTGCCGACCGGCAATGAGATTGACCAGGCCGATGAATTCGACACGGGCCAGCGCTTTGCCCAACAAGAAGGTAAGCGGAGAAACCTTGTAGACAATCACCGTCGGAATTCCGCAGAGCGCGGCCTCCAGGGTGACTGTGCCGGAAGCTGCGACAACGAGCATGCTTCTTCGAAAAATGCTGTCGACTCCGCCTTCGACAAGCTCCACTTTCGCATTGTCGGCATGCAGGTCAACCAGCTGCCGAATCGTGTCAGGATCTGTCGAGGGAGCCACCGAAACCAGAAACTGGAGACGATCGTCTCGGCGGGAAAGATCAACAGCCGCTTTCAGCATCACCGGCAGCAGCCGGCTGATCTCCTTGTCCCGTGAGCCTGGCAGCAAACCGATCGTCCTGGCTTCAACGGCTCCGGCGCTAGATTCGCGCCCAAACAGGGGGTCTTCCAGGTCCAGCAGCGGATGGCCGACAAAGGTCACCGGCACCTGATGCTGTCGGAAAAATTCCGCTTCAAACGGCAATATCACCGCCAGGTGATCCACGCGTTTCTTGATTTTTTCCACCCGCCCCGGCCGCCAGGCCCAGACCTGCGGGCAGATATAGTAGAGCACCGGAATTCCGATCTTCTTGGCGCTGGCGGCCACGTGCAGGTTGAAGTCGGGAAAATCGATCAGTATCAGCAGGTCCGGTCGCAGGCCGTTGATGGTGTTTTTCGCCCGGCGAATACCATCGAGCAGAAAGGAGGCCTTGGCCAACACCTCCGTAATCCCAACGACAGCCAGTCGGGCCGCATCCGCCACGATTCTGACCCCGGCCGCCTGCATGGCCGGTCCGCCGATGCCGCAGAAAAACAGATGGCTGTCTCTTTTACGCATGGCACGCACGAGCTTGGCACCGTGACGATCTCCGGAAGCTTCCCCGGCAATGATCATGACGCACTTGCGTCTATGAGATGTCATCATCCGATCCAGGGGTCAGGAAACGTTTGTTGGTGGTGTTGATCTGGTCCATAACGTGCAGAGCAATTTGCAGCGCGTTGCGTCCCACACGGCCATCGACTTCCGGTGTCTTGCGTTCGCCCACAGCCTGAATAAAGGCTTTCAGCTCGTCCTCCAGGGCATCGCCCTTGTCAAATTGCAGCTGCCGGATCTCCATACCGGGAATCAGGCTGTCGCGCACTTCTTCGTTTCGACGAACCAGCGTGATACTGTGGTTGGCGAAATCAACGGAGATATAGGCATCACGTTGAAAGAGTCTGATCTTTCTCTCATTTTTCATTGAAACCCGACTGGCGGTCACGTTGGCCACGCAGCCGCTGTCAAATTCCAACCGGGCATTGGCGATGTCCACCTGCTCGGTGATCACCGGAATCCCGGCTGCACGGATGTCGCTGATCCCGGCACCGACAAAATTTGAAATCAGATCGATGTCATGAATCATCAGGTCGAGGACCACACTGACATCCAGCGCCCGATCCTTGTAAACACTGAGACGGTGAGACTCAATGAACATCGGCCGGTTTACGATGCCGCGCAGGGCAACAACGGCCGGATTGAATCGCTCCAGATGGCCAACCTGGATGATGAGCCCTTTGGATTCGGCAAATGCCACCAGCTCGTCTGCCTGCTCAAGGGTGGTGGTCATCGGCTTTTCGATCAGCACGTCCACATTGTGATCGAGAAAATCCCGGCTGATATCGAAATGCAGCGACGTGGGCACGACGATGCTGACCGCATCAACGGTCTGCAGCAACGCCCGGTGGTCGGCAAACGCCCGGGTGCGGTGCCGGTTGGCCACCTCTTCGGCTGCCGGCCGATCGATGTCGGCAACGCCGACCAGTTCGACGTTTTCCATACGCGCGTATTTGTCGGCATGATATTTACCCAGGTAGCCGGTGCCGACGACCCCTACGCGGATCTTTTTCTTCGGCTGTTTCGACTCCATCCACCTCACCTCGCTTCGTGGACCCAGATATGGAATTTACACGCATTGAGCGGCATTGCAGCTTTGTCAATCTCCGCGCGCCACGATGGCGATGTCATAGCGATTTGCCAGATCGACCATCTCCTCTTGATCGAATACAATCGCCTTTGCGGATTCCACCGCCAGGGTGCGGACACCGGCTTCGTGCATCGTCTGAATGGTCCCGGTGCCGATCGCCGGTATATCAAAACGGGTATCCTGGTTCGGCTTGCAGACTTTCACTACGACGGCATTGCCGTTTCCCAGCGGGCCGCCCCTTCGGATGGTGGCATCGGTACCGTCGATGGCCTCCACGGCCAGCACCGACCCACCGGCCACCACCACGCACTGGCCGATGTCGAGTCGCCCGATCTCCTTGGCCAGTCGCCATCCCAGGTTGATGTCGGCCTGCTCGGATCGGTTGGGTTTTCGCTTGGTCCAGCACCCTTCCGGTGCCAGCAGTTCGGGAACCAGAAAAGTGGAGGCCTTGATACTGATTCCTTCCTCCTCCAGCACCCGGGCAAACGTGCTCAACAGGTTATCGTCATGGGTGTGGCGCATCTTGGAAAAGACCGCGATGGCTTTCATATCCGGGCGCACATCGGTGAACATCCGCGTCTTGCGGATCGCTCCCATCATAACGGCTTCAGAGACCGCGTTTTGTTTGAAAAAGCGGATCAGGCGCTTTAGCTGCCCGAGGTAGAGCCACTGCACCTCATCGGCGAAATTCTCCAATTCCCGGTCGGTTTCGTTGACATAGGCAACCGCATAGACGGCATAGCCTTTATTCTTGGCCGCCCTTGTGAAAATAATGGGAAATTGACCGCTACCGGCGATAAGTCCGATTCTCATAACGTGCAACCGCGCCTGCCGTGGCGATGAAACCAGACAGTCAGCCCCTATCGGGTGATGCCCCGCGAGGAAGACTGGATGAATTCGATGAAATTGACGACCTCCGGAACCTGTTCGACCTCGGCTTTCACCCTCTCTAAAGACTGCGTAAGTGTCAGCCCGATACGAAAGATAATCCGGTAGGCTTTTTTCAGTTCGGCCACTGATTTTTTACTGAAACCGTGGCGCTTCAGGCCCACCGAGTTCAAGCCGCGCAAACTGGCCCTTTCCCCGGAGGCGAGGACGTAGGGGGGGACATCCTTCGGGACCCCGGTCATGCCGCCGATAAATGCGTATTCGCCCACGCGGGCAAACTGGTGAATGGCTGAAAGACCGCCAATGGTGGCATAGTCCCCGATTTGGATGTGCCCTGCAAGGGTTGCGTTGTTGGCCATCACGACCTTGCGCCCGATGATGCAGTCGTGGGCAATGTGGGTGTAGGCCATCAGGAAGCATTCCTCTCCGATTTCCGTTACCTTTCCGCCGAAATCGGTTCCCCGGTGGATGGTGACGAACTCTCTGACAATGCTGCCGCGGTTGATTTTTACGTAGGTGGTTTCGCCTTTAAATTTCAGCGACTGCGGCATTGCCCCGATGGCGGCATACTGAAATATCTGGCAATCCGCCTCGATGGTGACATGGGGTTCGATGACGCTGTGAGAACCGATCCGCGTGCCGGATCCGATGAAGACATTTTCCGCGACAACCGCATAGGGTCCGATCTCCACGTCCGAATCGATTTCGGCCTTGGGGTGGACGATGGCAGTGGGATGAATTTTCATGTTCGCTCTCCTATGGCGGCCAACAGTTCGGCCTGAGCAGCCAGCCGACCTTCGACAGTGGCCGTGGCGGCTATCTTCAGGGCTTTTTCCCGGGCGTGAATGATGCTGACGTCGAACACGAGTTGATCGCCGGGAACGACCGGTTTGCGGAACCGCACCTTATCCATGCCCATGAAGTAAAAGATGTAATCGTCTTTTTTCGGTTTTTTGGTAAGCAAGTAAAGCAGGCCGCCGGTCTGCGCCATCGCCTCGACGATCAGCACCCCGGGCATAATCGGCACCTCGGGAAAATGGCCCTGAAAAAAAGGCTCATTTATGGTGACATTTTTCAGCGTCTTGATTCTTTCGCCCGCTACGAATTCCAATATGCGGTCCACTAGAAGAAATGGATAACGGTGAGGCATGAGCTCCAAAATTCGCTGAATGTCGATGGTTTCGGTTTTCTCCATTTTCATTGTTTGCCTATCCTGTCCTCATGGTTGATGGGTGCATCGGTGTTTTGGAAGGACCAACCCCTGATTTACCTATCGGTTCCCAAAAGCTGTTGCAACTGTTTTTCCAGCTGACGAACCTTTTTGTTGATGTCCGGCAGCTCCGGAAACACCCGGTAAACCCGCAGCCAGGTTCGGTGCGGCATGTGCGGAGCACCGGATACCACATCGCCTGCCGCTATCGGTTTGCCGACACCGGACAGGGGGCCGATAATCGCGCCTTCGCCGACGGTGATGTGGTCGGATACGGCCGCACCGCCTGCGATGATTGCATGCTTGCCGATGGTGGTGCTGCCGCCGATCAACACTCCCGCGACGAGCACCGAGTCTTCGCCCACGGTCACATTGTGCCCGATGTGCACCAGATTGTCGATCTTCACTCCCCGCTGGATCCAGGTTTTTCCAAGGGTCGCCCGGTCTACGGTCGAATTGGCCCCGATTTCCACGTCGTCGTCAACCTGAACGAATCCGACCTGAGGAATTTTGAAGTACGCCCCCCCGTCCGGGGCAAACCCGAAACCGTCGCTGCCGATCACCGCTCCGGCATGCAGGATAACCCGGTTGCCGATGCGACAGTTCTCGCCAATCGTCACATTGGGATAGATCTGCACATCATCGCCGATGACCACCCCATCGCCGATGACCACCCCGGGATGGCAGGCCAGCCGATCGCCGACAGCCACATTATCGCCGATGCATGCCAGCGGGGCAATCGCTGCATCGCGCCCACACTGAAACCGGCGCCCGATGACCGCCTGCGGACTGATTCCCTCGAATGCTGCCGACGCAGGGTGGAAGAGCGCAAGCACCCTGGCAAATCCCACCTTGGGATTTTTCACCAGCACCAGATTCCCTGCAACGCTGGTCACATCTGCCGGCACGATGACCGCACCGGCCCTGCTTTCATGAATTCTTTTTATGTACTTCGGTGCTTCGGCAAAGGTGATTTGATCACTGCCGGCAATTTCAAACGGGGCGATGCCCCTGATGACCTTCTCCCCGTCTCCCCTGAGCTGCCCCCCGATCCGTTCGGCAATCTGCTTCAGCAGTATTTCCATCAGGTATTCCCTCCGCCATCCTCCGTCCGGCGGACCGGCTAATATTATTTGTTTTTGGAAGCCTCTGTCTGGCCTTTGGCGAACTGGGCATTGTAACTCTGGATCAGCTTGTCGGTGACGTCGATGGAGCTCGGGTAGTAAACGGCATTTTCTTTGGTCAGGATCAGCAGGTAACCGTCCTCTTTTCCGATTTTCTGGGCCAGCTTCACAATGTCCGCCTGGATGCGGCTCAGCAGCTCCTGCTGCATCTGGCTCATCTCCCTGCTGTATTTCTTTTGCAGGTCCTCAATCTCCACTTTTCGGATCTTCAGCTCCCGACTCTTGTCATCCCGCTTCTCCTGGCTCATAACCATGGCCTCGCGCTTTAACTGCTCCTCCAGGGTTTTGAACTCCTCGGCTTTCTTCTTTAAATCCTCGGTTCTCTGGGTCCCTTCTGCTTTTATACGTGCCTGCGCAGCCTTGCCGGCGCTGGAGATGTCCAGTATCCTCTGGGCGTCGAGAATGCCGATCTTGGCCACATCGGCGGCAAAAACGCCGCCTGTCGATAACATCAAGGCGATGCACAAGGCCACCACCGAAACCGTCGCATTGCGAGTATTCATTTTTCTACCCCCTTATAGTTGTAACAGAATCATTGCCGCCACCGGCAGGCCGGCAGCACTGGTTACGATCTGTGTTATGTGCGTTCATTGATTTTAAAATGCTGCCCCCAGGGCAAATTCCCAGTTGCCGCTCTTATCGCCCTCCCGGGGATCGAGCTTGTAGCCGTAGGCGAGAGCGATGGGTCCCATGGGAGAGTTCCAGCGAAATCCGAAGCCAACGCTCTCGCGCAACGTGTTGGAATTGATCTGTTGCGTGTCGGGATTCGGATTTGTTTCTGGATCGGAGTCCACTACCGCGCCGATATCGAAAAATACGAACCCGTCCAGGCCCACGTCTTTTACCAGCGGGCGGATCAGCTCCAGTGTGCCGATGGCAAAGCGATCACCGCCCACAACGTTTCCATCCACGGTCGGTTGGATTTCGTCTTCCTCATACCCGCGAACCGCATTGAATCCGCTGAGGTAAAACTTTTCGTAGTCCGGCAACACGAATCCCGAGTTTTCCCACACCACCCCGCCCCTGGCGCGGGCATAGAAGGTAAACTGCCACAACAGCGGAAAATAGCGGGCCAGCTGCCCTTCGATTTTCGTAAATCCGATATCCCCCCCCAACCCGGCATACTCTGCGCTGATCCGGTGATCGGAGCCTTCCGTGGCGGAAAAGATCCGGTCCCGGGTGTCATAGCGAACAGATCCGACCACGCTGTTGGTGAGGATGCGATCTTCGCCGAAAATGCCCGCCAGTTCTACGATTGAGGCCGGTGCCCTTTCGTCATCCACGTTCGTCAGCTTGGCGTTGTCGTGGACAAACGAAATGCTGAAGCGGGTATCCCGGATTATCGGATACCCGAGCGTGATCGACCCTCCCCGGCTGTCGCGCGTGTAGGCGTCATACTCGGTCTCCCAGTTATAGAGCCTGAATCCGGCGGTCAGCGGGATGTCGAAAAGCCACGGTTCGGTAAATCCCAGGGTAAAGCGGGTGGTCCGCGAGCCCAGCTCGGCTTTGAGGTTGAGGATCTGGCCCCGTCCGAAAAGGTTTCGCTGGGATACGGAACCCACCAGAAAGAGATTTTCGGTGTTGCTGTATCCACCGCCGAAGCTGAACTGCCCGGTAGATTTCTCTTTCACATCGATTTTCAGAACCATCTTGTCGTCCGCGCTGCCCCGAACGGTGTTGACTTGCACATCTTCAAAGTAGTCGAGGCGGTATAGGTTGCGGACGCTGCGTTTCAGCTTGGACCCGCTGTACAGACCCTGCTCGTAAACCTCCAGCTGTCGACGGATGACCTTGTCTCGTGTTTTGGTGTTTCCGGCGATGATGATTTCTTCGAAAAAAACCAGGCTGCCCTTGCGGATATCGTAAACAATGTCCACCACCAGCCGGTCGGCATCTTCATTGATGCGCGGTGCCACATCGACATGCGCAAATCCCTCGTCGGCATACAGGTCCCCCAGTGCCAGCAGGTCGTTGCGCAGGATGGTGCGGTTGTAATATTCCTGCTCGTTGAGTTTGATTTTTTTGAAAAGCACCTCGCGGGGAAAAATCAGGTCCCCCTGCAGGTCGACAGTTCCGACCCGGTACCGCGGTCCTTCCTGTATTTTAAAAGTGATGTCGATCCAGCTTTCCTGGAATTCCACAACCGGTTCGCCGATTCGGGCCCGTATATACCCATTGTTATGGTAGAAGGCCTCCAGCTTGGCGACATCCTGGTTCAACTCGTCGGTTTTGAGCTCCCCGGAATCGGTAAGAAACGAGAAAAAGCCCTTCTCCGACGTCGATATCTGCTTTTTCAACTCCTTGGCTTCGAATCCCCGGTTGCCGACAAAGGTGATGTTTTTTACCAGGACCTTAGCACCCTCGATGACGGTGAACACGATGTCGGCCTGGTTATTGGGTTGCTCGATAATTTCGTAATTCACTTCAACATTGTGATAGTTCTTTTCTTTGTAAAGTTCCTCGATCCGCTTCAGGTTGTTCTGTATCTGGTAGACATTGAGGATCGATCCGGTCTTGACGGTGAGGTTTTCCTCGATTTTTTCATCGTCATGAACCCGGTTGCCCTCGATCTTGATGCGACGAATGGTCCTCTTTTCCTGTACGCGAAAGATAATCGTCTTGCCCTGCGGGCTGTCGTCGGCCTCGATGCGGACATCGTCGAAGTACCCCATGGCAAAAACCGATTTCAGGTCTTCCGACAGCCCTTTAACCGAGTAGATGTCTCCAGGGGCGGTTTTGATCAGCCGGCGAATCGCATCTGCCTCGATCCGCTGATTGCCGTCGATGCGGATTTCGACAATCTTTTTCCGTTCGAACAGCACCAGCACGACATCTTCGGCCAGTTCCTTGACCTTGATCGGCAGGTTTTCCAGACCCCGGCCCTCGCTGGAGAAAACGCGCGCAGCCCTGGTCTGGAAGATATCGAGCATGCGCACATCCAGGCTGAACTGTTGTCCGATCAAGGTGATGCTTCCAAACAAAACGACATCTGCGCCTGCTTGCATCCCGGCTTGACGAATCTGCTCGGAGGACCACCCGGTCTCTTGGGTCGGTGAAAGAAACTCCTGCGGCACAGGCAGGACCGCAGCGCCTTCGGATTCGAGGTGTCTGCCGACAGCCGCCGGAATTTCGGTTGCCAGATTGCTTATATCTTCAACCGCGTTGATTTCAAACGGCAGCACCAGCACATTAACCGATTTCTGAGCGGCTCCGGCAAAAAAGGGCAGAAACCAGAAGGTCACCAGGATGATCGGGAACAAACGCTTGACCATAGAAGTAACTCTCAGCACCGGTCCATCATCAATGAGGATGCTTCGCTCTGCTGCCGAACCGATCGAACCGGTCCATGTCCACCAAGCGTCCTTCGACGATCGTCACCTGCCGTGACATCAGTGCGGCCAGTTCGAGATTGTGGGTTACCACCACCATGGTCATTTGCAGTTCCCGGTTCAGCTCCATCAGCAGGTCATGAACTTGCTCGCTGTTGGCGATGTCAAGATTTCCGGTCGGTTCATCCGCCAAAAGAATTCGGGGATTGAGGGCCAGGGCCCGCGCCAGAGCGACCCGCTGCTGTTCTCCACCTGAAAGCTTGGTGACGCGGTGGTGGAGTCGCTCCTTGAGACCGACGCGCACCAGGATCCTTTCGGCAGCTTTCCGGGCATCGCCCTTGGGCATGCCGTTGATCAGCGCCGGCATCATCGTATTCTCCAGAGCGGTGAATTCGGGCAAAAGGTGGTGAAATTGAAAAACAAACCCGATCGACATGTTGCGGAATCGGGCCAGCTTGCGGTCGTCGTAGGTGAAAACGTCTTCCCCCTGCACCAGAAGTCTGCCTTTGTCCGGTCGATCCAGGGTCCCGAGTATGTGCAACAGGGTCGATTTGCCGATGCCCGAGGCCCCGACGACGGCCAGGGTCTCTCCGGCCGCGATGTCAAAGTCGACACCGCACAAGATTTCGATGCGCGCGCCGGTGACATTGTAGCCTTTGTGCAGGTCCCGAAGCGACATGAAACCATCAGCGGTATCCCGATGTCCATCTCGGGTCTGCAGGGTCGCATCAGCCATAACGAATCGCCTCGACCGGGTCGAGTTTGGAGGCTTGACGTGCCGGGTACAGCGTGGCGAGGAAACAGATCACCAGCGCTGCGCTCACAATGATCAACACATCCGGCAGCTCCAGCCTTACCGGCAGTTTGGTGGTGAAATAGTAGATGTCGCCGGTCAGCTCGACGATGCTGTACCGTTTGAGCACTGCGCATAGAAGAAATCCGCACAAGACACCCAAAACGGTGCCCACCACGCCGATGACCATACCCTTGAAGACGAAAATCTTGCGGATGTGGTGATCCGTGGCGCCCATCGCCTTGAGAATGGCAATATCGCGGGTTTTCCCCATTACCATCATGATCAGGGTGCTGGCGATATTGAAGGCCGCCACCAGTATGATGAGCGTCAGAATGATGAACATGGCTGTTTTTTCAAGCTTGAGAGCCGTAAACAGGTTCTTGTTCTTTCGCATCCAATCCCAGGCCCAGTAAGGAAACCCGAGGTCGGCAACAAACTGGTCGGCCACTTCCCTGGCCCGGTAAATGTCCGTTACTCTCGCTTCCACGCCGGATACAGCATCGCCCATTTGCATCAGATTTTGCGCATCCTTCAGGTGGATGTAGGCGAACGATCCATCAAAATCGTACATGCCCGATTCAAAATATCCGGTCACCTGGAATTGTTTCATCGCCGGCAGATGACCGATGGGAGACAGCACGCCCCGGGGAGAGATCAGATAGACCATGTCTCCTTTGACCACACCCAGGCTGCGCGCCAACTCTCTCCCCAGAACGATTCCGGGGGCTGCGCGGTCTGCGGCTCGCGCCGGATCGGCTGAGGCGGGCTCGGGCAGCGGAATATTTTCCAGGGTCTTGATCACGCCTCCCGCCGTTTGCGGGTCGACACCCCTGAGAACTGCACCGGACACGCCGTTGGCAGAGCGCAGCATCACCTGATGATAGATCACCGGGGATGCGGCTTCTACACCGCTTACGGTCTTTGCGTATTCGGCAACCCGCCGGTAGTCCTTCATCGGTTCACCATGACGCATAATCACCACGTGGGCCTGCCCGCCGAGTATACGGGCCTTCAAGTCGGATTCAAATCCCGACATGACCGCAATGATGACGATCAGCGCCATGACGCCCACCATCACGCCGGCAGTGGAAAGGATCGTGATCAGGGATATAAAGGCTTGCTTTTGCCTGGCGCGCAGATACCGGCCGCCGATAAAATATTCAAAACTCATAATCACCTGGGAATGCGGCTATCCCCTCTTTTGCGACTGGGCCGCATCTAGTTCCTGTGCTCACTCCCTTTCAACACGCTTCATATGCGGGAAAAGGATGACCTCACGGATAGAGGCTGCATCGGTCAGCAGCATGACCACCCGATCGATTCCGATTCCTTCTCCGGCCGTCGGTGGCATGCCGTACTCCAGGGCTTCGATATAGTCTTCATCCATCCAGTGGGCCTCTTCGTCCCCTTCCTGCCGCCTGGCAAGCTGCTGGAGGAACCGGTCCTTCTGGTCGGACGGGTCGTTCAATTCGGAAAATCCGTTGGCGATTTCACGACCGCCGATAAACAGTTCAAACCGGTCGGTCAGCTCGGGATGCTTTTCGCTGCGCCGGGAAAGCGGGGATACCTCCACCGGATATCCCGTAATAAAAGTGGGTTGGATCAACTTGGGTTCCACCAGGGCGTCGAACAGCTTGGTGACGATCTTTCCGATCCGGCCGGTCTTGGTAATCCGGACGTTCTTGCGTGCGGCAAACTCGAGCAACTGCTCCCGCTGGGCAAGCAGCCGGGGATCGACTCCCCCGATCGACTCCAGCGCCCCTGTAAGGGTCATTCGCTTCCACCTGCCCGCCAGTTCGATGGTCTCGCCCTGGTACTGGACCGAAGTGCTGCCGTGAACGGTTCCGGCAACCTCGGCCAGGAGCTTTTCGGTCAGATCCATCAGGTCCTCGTATGTGGCGTAGGCCTGGTAGAACTCCAGCATGGTAAACTCCGGGTTGTGCTGGCTGGAAACCCCCTCGTTTCTGAAATTGCGGTTGATTTCGAAAACCCGTTCAAATCCGCCGACCACCAGTCGCTTGAGGTAGAGTTCCGGTGCAATGCGCAAGTACAAATCCATACCCAGCGCATTGTGATAGGTCTTAAACGGAGCCGCCTCTGCGCCGCCCGGAATGGGCTGCATCATCGGCGTCTCCACTTCCAGATAGTCGTGTTTGAGAAAGAAGTCGCGAAACGCCTGAATGATGCGGGATCGAAGAACAAAGATCTCCCGCACGTCGGCATTCACCATCAAGTCGATATAGCGCTGCCGGTAGCGCTTCTCCGGGTCTCGCAGTCCGTGGAATTTTTCAGGCAAGGGTCGAATGGCCTTTGTCAGCAGGGTCAGCGAAGTGGCCAACAGCGTCCACTCACCGGTGCGCGTTTGAAACACCGGTCCGACCAAGCCGACGATATCGCCGATATCCAGTTGCTGGAAAAAGCGGTAGTTGTCGCTGCCGATCCGGTCTTTGCGGATGTACGCCTGCAGTTGGCCGGAGCGGTCTCGAAAACGAATGAAAGCCGTTTTCCCGAACCGGTTGATGGCCATAATCCGGCCGGCAACCGTAAAGACCGGCTCGGACTCGGTGATGCGAATGCCGGGGACTTCCACCTGCCGGCGGATTTCAGCAACTGTGTGCCGAACCGCAAAGTGATTCGGATACAGCTCATAGCCCTGGTCCTGCAGACCGGTGGCCTTTTGTCGATATTTCTCCAGTATATCGCTTGAATTGTCCTTCGCCATGGCTGATCCGGAACTCCCGTGCAGTGATGTGGTCGGCAACCACGCCTGTTTTCACCGCACTGTCGTTTTCGGGGCTCCTTGTGGGCCCGAATCCCTTCGGTTGTGAGGCATTGATGATCTGATGGTGAAAAAAGGTAAATTTGGTTAAATACTCAATTTGCAGGGGAGTGTCAAGCTCGAGTTGGCGGGTCTGTGCGTTTCAGGTGGACGGCAAAAGTGGTTCCGGTTCCCTGCCGGCTCCGCACTTCCAGGTGGCTGTCGTAGGATTCGAGAATGCTGTGCACGATCGACAGGCCCAGCCCCGTGCCGCTGTGCTTGGTGGTGAAAAACGGATCGAATATCGATCCGATCACTTCAGCGGATATGCCGCAGCCGGTGTCGGATATCTCCATGCAGGCACGACGGCCTTTGGCAGAAAACAGGTTGATGTCGATACTGCCGCTGCCGTCAATGGCCTCGGCAGCATTCAACAGCAGGTTCCAGAGGACCTGGCGAAAATGGATCGGGTCCATCTGGATACAGATACCGTCAGCAATCTTTTTTTGTATGGTGATTTTTTCCCTGCAGGCATCGTCTTTTTCAAAGAGCTCCACTGTTTCGACAATTGCCCGACCCAGATCGATAACTTCGGATTTGCCCGCCGGTGGTCGCGCAAACAGCAGGAAGTTGTTCACCAGAGAGCTGAGGCGATCCGCCTCTCGAAGAACGATTTGCATCAACCGCGCGTGATCGGCGTCCAGCTGAATCCCGTCTTTCAGGATTTGTATCGAACCGGCCAACGATGCGAGTGGATTTTTGATTTCGTGCGCCAATCCGGCGGCCATTTCACCGATGACCGCCATTTTCTCCACGCGCTTCACCTGGTCTTCCATCGCCCACAGTTCCTTGCGGGTCCTGCGGGTCTGTTCGGCCAGAAAACTGCTCAGAAACGCAACGGCGAAACAGGCAAGGGCGGTGATGAGAATCTTGTACAAAATTTGAGATATGGGAAACTGCAGCGCCGTGAGTCCCTCTTCTACGGCAAAGGGAACAATCCAGCCCTTGTACTCGAGTACCATCAGCAGGGCATACTGTACGCTGCACAGCAGGGCAATGACCATGCTCCCTTTTCGGTACAGCAGTATGCTCGAGTAAATGATCACCACCAGGTACAGAAACGAAAAAATGCTGGAAAAATTGCCGGTGACAAATATGATCAGGGAGACGACAATCGAATCGATGCTGATCTGCAGATAAGCGAGCCACAAAACCTCCCGCACACGGGTCAACATCACCGAGTAAAAAAAGGAGAGAATAAATATACCGATGATCAGCCCGTAAAGTACCAGCAGAGGCGGAGCCAGGGGCGAGGGCGTCTCACCGAGCTGCACAATGGCGGTGGAGCCGAGCAGCAGGGTGGTAAACAAGACCCGGGCAAACATCAGCCACTTCAACCGAAAATTCAGGTCTTCGGAATGTGAGGCTGAGCTGCCCATCGATTTCAAGAACATCGGCTTGGCTTCTGGCGGCGGTAGTTGGGATGAAACAATTGTTTCAGCAGGTTGGACCCATCGATCTCATTCGCCGGTTTTGTTTCCGGTCAGCCGCCAATGGTACCGGCCATTTTGAAAATCGGCAGATACATGGCCACCACCAGGCCCCCGATGGTAACACCCAGAAAAACCAGCATGAACGGTTCAATCAGCGCGGTCAGGTTCTCCACGGCCTGGTCGACCTCCTCGTCGTAAAAAATGGCGATCTTGTCGAGCATCGCATCCAGAGCTCCGGTGGATTCACCGACGGCAATCATCTGGCAAACCATGGAGGGAAACACCCCGCTTTCCTGGAGTGGATCGGCCATGGTGCGGCCCTCGGCAATGTCGGATCGAACCGCGTAAATGGCTTTTTCGATGGTTTTGTTTCCCGAGGTCTTGGCGACGATGTCCAGCGCTTCGAGAATGGCGACCCCGCTGGAGAGCATGGTTCCCATCGTACGGGTAAATTTGGCCACCGCAACCTTGCGGATGAGCAAACCGATAATGGGAAAACGCAGAATGCCCTCATCGACGATTTCCCTGCCTCTTTCGGTCCGGTACACGCGCCGGAAGGCGAAGATAAAAAGGATCAGCGCAATGATCAGGTATACGACGTTTTTCTTGGTGAAATCGCTGACGTTGATGACCAGCTGCGTGAAGGCCGGCAGTTGACTGCCGAACTCGTTGAACATGTCTTGGAAGACCGGGATGACAAACACCAGGATGACGATCAGCACCACTACCGCAATGGCCAGGGTGACGATGGGATAGGTCATGGCACCTTTGACCTGTGACTTGAGCCTGGCGGCTTTTTCCATATACGTCGACAGTCTGCGCAGGATGGTGTCGAGGATACCTCCGGCCTCTCCGGCGGTGATCATGTTCACAAACAGGTCATCGAAATGCTTGGGGAACTTTTTCAACGATTCGGCCAGAGTGGCGCCACTTTCGACCGATTCTTTGATCTGTTTGAGCATTTTCTTGAAGGTGGCATTTTCCTGTTGAGAGTAGAGGATCTCAAGACACTGAATAATGGGAAGGCCGGCGTCGATCATGGTGGAGAACTGTCTGGCGAACAAAATGATATGCTCTTCTTTGACCTTCGGTTGCAGAAAGGACACATTGGCGAACAGATCTTTCGGTTTCAGCTTTATCTTCGACGGTTCGATCTTTACCTTGCGAAGGTGCGCGCGAACAGCCTCCAGAGAAGGTGCTTCATACTCTCCCTTCTTTTTGTCTCCGCGCGCGTTTTTTCCTTGCCAGATGTAAACCGGCATAACCATCCCCCTTTGTCACCGAGGTTCGGTGATCCCGCACAGGAAGTAGCGCAGGCCTTGCATTGACTTGTCGGTCCCGGCTGCGGAGAATCCGCCCACCGCGTCCGACAAGCAATAGGCCACGGCACTGATCGCAATGACGCCGGTTAGCGACGAGTTATATGCGGGCCGGGCCTATCCAAGAGAATGATGTTGATTGCAGGGTATGTTCGGTTCTTGCCAAAGCCTGTACTTCATTTTGACTTAGATTTTGATATACATTGTACCATAATGTCAGATGATCGACAATATCTTTTGGAACGATTGCAAATTCGCTTCATATATGAGAATCTAATGTAATCCCCGAATTTTGCAAGAATATTAACGAGTAGCTGAAATGTGAAAAAATAACGGCTTGTTGAACCGGCAGAGGTTGTTAGGCCAAACCGCGTATAAATAATCACGGATGGCTGTCGATTGTCTCTCATTGATTTTCACCCTGCGGGTGGCAGAGCCGCAGGCTTTTATCTGATGTGTTTTGAAGGGCACGCAACGTTGAACTGTGGCGTCGCCCTTCAGTGCCTTGCACCTGAAGGCCTCCGGCACGGGCAAGCTGCGGGCGAATGAGTGCGGTATCCAGCGGGTCAACCATCATGGCATCCAAACGCAAAAAAATGCCGAAGCGCCTCACCGTGATCACCACCCACATCAATGCGGATTTCGATGCGGTGGCTTCCATGCTGGCGGCCCAAAAGCTCTATCCAAATTCGGTGGTGGTTTTCCCCGGGTCCCAGGAGAAAAACCTGAGAAATTTTTTCGTGAATTCAATGGCCTATCTTTTCAACATGGCGGATATCAAGGACATTGACTTCACCGAAATCCGGCGTCTGGTCTTGGTGGATACCCGGCAACCGCATCGCATCGGCAAGCTGTCGGAACTGCTCAAGATACCGAACCTGGAAGTTCACACCTACGACCATCATCCGGCCAAAGACAGCGATGTGAAGGCTGATCTGGAACACGTGCGCATCACCGGGGCAACCGTAACCATCCTGACGGAAATTATCGCCGAAAGAAACATCGATATCTCTGCTGACGAAGCCACCATCATGTGTCTCGGCATCTACGAAGATACCGGTTCGTTTACCTTTTCCTCCACCACCGAGGCCGATTTCCGGGCAGCCGCTTTCCTGCTTTCCAAAGGGGCCAACCTGAACATCGTCTCGAGTCTTATCAGCCGAGAGATAAACCCGGAGCAAGTGGGAATTCTCAGCGACATGATCCAGGCGGCCACCCGCTATAGCATCACCGGGGTTGAAGTGCTGGTCACCTCTGTTTCACGGGACACCTACGTACCGGATTTTGCCTTCCTGGTGCAAAAAATGGTGAAGATGGAGAACCTCGACGCCATATTCGCCATTGCCCGCATGGAAGATAAGGTATACGTGGTTGCCCGCAGCCGGATCGGGGAAGTGGATGCGGGATCCATTTTAGAAGAACTGGGCGGAGGCGGGCATCCCTATGCCGCAGCGGCCACCATCAAAAACAGAACCCTGACCCAAGTCGAGCACCAGCTGGTGGATTTGCTCTACAAGAACATCCGGTCCCGGCGGCTGGCACGGGATCTGATGTCCTCACCGCCGATTGCCGTCTCTGTCGATACGAACTGCCGTCTGGCCAGTGAAATGCTGACCCGCTACAACATCAATGCGTTGCTGGTCACCAACCCCTCTTCCAGCGGTGCGGACAACAGCCCCCTGGTGGGTTTCATCACCCGCCAGGTGATCGAAAAAGCCCTTTTCCACAAGCTCGATCACGTGCCGGTCAGCGAGTACATGACCACCGAGGTCGTCACAGCAGGGCCGGAATCCGATCTAACCGAGATCCAGGAAAAAATTATCGAACACAAGCAGCGGATCCTTCCGGTGACGGATCGGAGCCAGATTCTGGGGGTCATCACCCGTACCGACCTGCTCAACATTCTGGTGCGCAAAAATGAGTCGGAGGAAGCCTCCTCGCCAGACCCGCTGCTGGCACCGAGTCTGGCCCGCAAACGCCCGATCGCCAAGTTCATGCGCGAGCGGCTTCCGCGGCGAATCATCGACCTGCTGAAACAAATCGGTACCACGGCAGACGATATCGGCTTCTCGGCCTACGTGGTGGGCGGCTTCGTGCGGGATTTGTTTCTCTACCGCACCAATGAAGACATCGACATCGTGATCGAGGGCGACGGGATCGATTTTGCACGCAAGTTCGCAAAACTGGAAGGCGCCCGTATTCATGCCTATGAAAAATTCGGCACGGCGGTGGTCACTTTTCCCGATGGATTCAAGATCGATATCGCCTCGGCAAGGATGGAATACTACAAGTTCCCGGCAGCCCTTCCCATCGTTGAGATGAGTTCGATCAAACTGGATCTGTACCGCCGCGATTTCACCATCAACTGCCTGGCTATCGGGCTAAATGCCAGTCGGTTCGGCGTTCTGATCGATTTTTTCTCGGCCCAGAAGGACATCAAAGAAAAAGTGATCCGGGTGCTGCACAACCTGAGCTTTGTGGAAGACCCTACGCGGGTGTTTCGGGCCATCCGGTTTGAACAGCGATTTGGCTTTACCGTCGGCAAACTGACGACCGGCCTGATTGAAAACGCGGTGAAGATGGACTTCTTCAAGCGGCTGAGCGGCAAACGCGTTTTTACCGAGCTTCGCCAGATTCTGGAGGAGGAAAATCCGACGCCGGCCATGGTCCGGTTGCACGAGTTCGACCTTCTGAAGGTCATCCACCCATCCATTATATTAAATAAAGAAATGATCATTTCGTTCAATACGGTCCGCAAGGTGCTGGCATGGTATGATTTGCTTTTTCTGGAAGAATCGTATATGAGGTGGACCGTTTATTTTCTGGCCCTGATCCGGCACGTGGACCAAGCCACCACCGAAAAGATCTGCAGGCGTTTTGAGCTGGCGCCCCGACACCGCAGGCTGTTCACTGCTGAAAGGCTGGAAGCCGAAAGCTGCCTGGCGTGGCTGGAACGCAGCAATAAATTGAAAAACAGCCAGCTCTACAACAAACTGGTCGGTTTCAGAATCGAACTGATACTGTACATGATGGCCGTGACGAGGAAAGAGACCGTCAAACGGGCGATATCCCAGTACATCACCGCTCTGCGTTACGTTCGCATTTCCCTGCGGGGCAAGGATATCAAAAAGATGGGACTCGAGCCCGGCCCGATCTATCGGGAAGTTCTCCATTCGGTTCTGGAAGCCAGGCTGGACGGCAAGTTGAAAACCAGAACCGACGAGGTTCGGTTCGTTACGCAATATCTGAAAGCTGCAGCCACATAGACGCCGCAACAATGGCGGGTGCAGCGTGCTGATACGGGCTGATGGTTCCAGGAGTTGCGAATCGTTTGGACCTGCTTTCCCCGGGATGCTGCCGGTTGCAACCGTCAAGCCGATGGCATGGACATCCCGGGGATATTTTCGACCAGATTCTTGCATGAAGCCGGCATGAACATTGGCTTCGTTTCGATGGCGGCTGCCTCTGCCCGATCAACGGGCTCGGCGGCCGTCGATGATACCGGGAGATAAGTAATGAAACCGAAAAAGCGCGTTCTGAGCGGCATGCGGCCGACCGGACCCCTTCACCTGGGCAACCTGTTGGGGGCCCTCTCCAACTGGGTGCGGATGCAGGAAGAGTATGACTGCTTCTTTTTCATCGCCGATTGGCATGCTCTGACCAGTGATTATGAAAAACCGGATTCGATCAAAGGCTACATTCGCGAGATGATGATCGACTGGCTCAGCGTCGGCCTGACACCTGAAAAGAGCACGCTGTTTGTCCAGTCCGATATCAAGGAAACCGCCGAACTCAGCTTGCTGCTTTCGATGATCACCCCCGTTCCCTGGTTGGAGCGGAATCCAACTTACAAAGATCAAATCGCACAGCTTGCCAACAAGGACCTCTCGACATTCGGCTTTCTCGGATACCCGGTGCTGCAGGCCGCTGATATCATTATGTACAAAGCCAACGGGGTGCCGGTCGGGGTCGATCAGGTTCCGCATGTGGAGATCACCCGCGAAATTGCTCGGCGTTTCAATTATCTGTATACGAACGTGTTCCCCGAACCGGATGCGATTTTGACCGAGACACCTAAAATCCTTGGCCTCGACCGGCGCAAGATGAGCAAGAGCTACAACAATGCCATTTACCTCTCCGACAGTCCCGATGCGATTTCCGAAAAGGTCGGCCAGATGATCACCGATCCACAACGGGCCCGCCGCAGCGATCCGGGAGACCCCGATGTATGCAACGTGTTCAGCTTCCATAAGCTGTACACCGATCCGCAAACGGTCACCGAAATCGATGCCCAGTGCCGATCGGCGGAGATCGGGTGCGTGGAATGCAAAAAAATCATGGCACGGAATCTGGTCGAAGCACTCGCTCCGATTCGTGAAAAGCGCGCGTTTTATGTCGATCGACCCGATCTGGTGGAGCAGATCATCTCCGAAGGCGGCCACCGCGCCCGGCAGGTGGCTGAGCTGACAATGAAGGAAGTCCGCGCGGCGATCAAGATCTAACGATGACCGAACAAGGCTACCAGGTTAAATTAACGGATGTGTTCGAAGGTCCCATGGACCTGCTGCTTCACCTTATCAAGAAAAACGAGGTAAACATCTACGACATTCCCATCGCCGAAATCACCAAGCAGTATCTTCAATACCTGGAATGGATGAAAGCCTTGAACATCGATTTTGCCGGTGAGTTTATCGTTATGGCGTCGACCTTGGCGCAGGTGAAATCTCGCATGCTGCTGCCGATCGCCTCCGACCTGGAAGGCGAGGAGGAAGACCCGCGGATGGAGATTGTACGGCCACTGACAGAGTATCTGCAGATGAAATCGGCCGCTGAAGTACTGGCGCAACGGACGCTGCTCGGTGAGGGCACCTTCACCCGCACCAGCGGGGAAGTGCGCCAGCTTTTCGCTCAGGATGACCAGCTGATTCAGATCGGGCTGTTCGAGCTGATCGACGCCTTCCAGCAGATTTTGATCAAATTTGACCCGGAAGACCGCCTCGATCTGACGGCCGATCGAATTTCCGTAAAAGACCGAATCACCGAACTGGTGGACATGTTCGAGAAAAAGGAGTCCCTGACCTTCGAGGAACTGTTTTCGCAGCGTCCCAACCGCACGGAGGTGATCGTCACTTTCCTGGCCATTCTGGAGATGGTGAAGCTCGCTCTCATCCGCCTGGCCCAGCATTCCCAGACCGGGGTAATACGGCTCTTTTACCAATGATGGAAGATCTGAAAAATATTGTCGAAAGCATCCTGTTCGTCGCCGAAGAACCGCTGACCGTCGATCGGATCAAACGGGTCGTGGTTGAAGCCGACACCAGCGAGATTCTCGATGCACTGAGGGAACTGGCCCGGGAATACGACGCAAGGCAGGGGGGATTTTACCTGCGGGAAGTCGCCGGCGGCTTTCAGTTCCGTACCCGACCGGATTACACCGAGTGGGTCAAGCGACTGCTGGCGCCAAAACCTCCAAGGCTCAGCCGGGCGGCACTGGAAACCCTGGCCATTATCGCCTACAAGCAGCCGATCATCCGCAGCGACGTCGAGCACCTCCGCGGTGTGGACTGCGGTGGGGTTTTACGGGCACTTCTGGAACGCAACCTCATTCGGGTTCTTGGGCGTAAGAACATCCCCGGCAGGCCGCTGATCTACGGAACCACCCGGCGATTTCTGGAAGTATTCGATTTAAAAGACCTCAAGGACCTGCCTTCACCGGAGGAGATTGAATCGGTTGCCAAAGAAAAATTTGACCTGACCGACGATTCGGAACTGTCCGACAACGATGAACCGGAGGCTCCGGATGGCCCCGAATACGAATCCGCTGAATCGCCGACCGACGATCCGCCTTCAGCAGCGGCCGATCAGCAGCAATTCGACACCGTTGCCGCAGAGAATGAAGCCGTTACGAAAAACGGGCGAAAAAATCCTTGACTTCGCAGATGATAACCCACTATGTTTACCCCGTTTTTGTCGATGTGGAATTGCAGCCGTTACCCTGCTATCTTGGGCATGAATGGATGAAGGAGACCGAATGAATCGCTCGGGCGTGATCAGCGTACTGAAGGAAGAGTCGAATTTAAGTCGCAAAGAGGCAGAAAAAATCACGGAGGTTTTCTTCAACGCCATCGAAGAGACGCTGGTCAGGGGTGAACGGGTTGAAATCAGGGGATTCGGCAGCTTTACGGTAAATGAGTACAAATCGTATACCGGCCGCAATCCGAAAACCGGCGTGCAGATAGACGTACCGGCCAAAAAACTCCCCTTTTTTAAAGTCGGCAAAGAGTTGAAGGATCGCGTCGACTACTAAGCTTGGTTTGTGCACGGGCGGTTAACTCAGCGGGAGAGTGCTACCCTCACACGGTAGAAGTCGCTGGTTCAAATCCAGCACCGCCTACCAATTCGGTAAAAAGGGCTCATGGCAGCTGCCATGAGCCCTTTTTTTATGCAAAAATGATTGTCAAAAAGCCCAGCGCTCTGTTGGCCGCCCGCCGTCTTGTCGATCATCCGAACATGTAGAAACCGAGCGCTTTATCGGAGGGGTCGGACGCATGCACGGAGGTGAACGCCACACCCAGTTCCTGTCCGAATATTTTCTTGATTTCAACCTCCTTGCGGATCAGCGATCGGTTGGTATCGTCAAGGTGAAATTCGATCATGAGCCGATCACCGACGGCATAAGCGGGATTGTCGTTCAGCTTGATTTTCAATCCGGAGCGCGAAAGGTCGACAACCTTCATATACCCTTTGTCCGTCGGTCGTCCGTCGACCAGCAGCGTAAAAGTGCCCGGCAGGTCTACAACCTTTCGGTACTGGCCCCGTCTTTCAATGACTACCAGGTACCGGTGACCGCAACGCTTGCATTTGACTTTGACGCGGTCCACCGTCTCCAGTTCTTTGTGCTGGGCAACGTTTACTACCCGCGGGTATTCGCATTGCGGGCAGGTGAAGGTCACCATTTTGCTGCTGCTTATGTAAACTTTCTGAACCATTGTTCCCGACCGACGGTCGCAGGGCCTGCACCAGGATGGGATGTTTGACTTAAAGCTTGAAGTATAAATCATGTTTACCGAAAAATCAATTGATTGACAAAACCGCGAAAACATAATAAATTATATTGGTTACACACCTATGCGCTTCGGTTGTTCCTTCCGGCAACCATCCATCCGTTCGCCGTTTGCTTTTGCCCGGAGGCACACCAAGGGAGACTCGGTCATCATGATCAAGGTCAGAAGCAGATTTGCAGCGGCACCATTCATCGGTCTCATGTCGCTGCTGATATGGCTGGTTTCGCCTGTATATGCCCAGCAGCAGGCCGGCGACATCACGGTGGATGCGGAGGGGATCGGCACCTCGCAAAAGGATGCCACGCTGAAGGCGAAGCGGGAGGCGGTGGAGACCGGAATCGGAACGGTTCTCATTTCCCAGACCGAAATCAAGAACTATGAGCTGCAGAAGGATGTCATCCTCACCCGAACCCTCGGATCCGTGAAATCCTACGAGTTGCTGGAGGAAATCCGCAAGCCGGACATGACGGTCTTCGTTAAGATCAGGGCCACCGTTTCACTGGCAGGCATCAAGGAAGACCTGGCAGCGTTGAAAATCCTGCTCGAATCGATGGACAAACCCCGCATGATGGTTGTCGTGGAAGAGGCGGGTGGCCATGGTGCCGAAAGCGCCATCGTCGACTATCTCAACTCCAAAGAGTTTGAACTGGTCGACCCGGCAGTGGTGGCGGCACTGATGAAAAAGGAATCGGATCTCGTAAACAGGGCCGCCGCAGGGGATCCGGCTGCTGCCGCCAGGATCGGCAGCGAAAATGGCGCCGAATTCATCCTTGCCGGTCGCGTCACCAAAAGCGCCGCGGGAAGCGACGTGTTGAAGGGCACCGGTTTGATATCCGGGCAGGCTTCCATCGCTGCAAAGGTGATCAACTGCTCCAATGCAAAGATCATTGCCGCCAAAACGGCCCAGAGTGCTGCAGCGCATCTTTCCGCTGAGGTTGCGGCAGCCATGGCCGCTGAAAAGGCCGGCCGGAAGTTGATGGACGCAGCGCTTTTCGAGGCGATCGTCGCCTCCTTCCAGGACACGCTCAACAATGGGCTTCCTCTGGATATTACCATCGAGCCGGTATCCTCTTACAAGCAGCAGAAGGCCCTGCAGGGACATTTCCGGGATATTGAAGATGTCGTCTCCGTCAATAAGCGCAGTTACGGCAACGGTCGGCTGAAACTCACTGTCTTCTTTAAGGGCAGTGCCGATTCGTTCAGTGACGCTGTGGACGGCACGACCTTTATGGGCAAAACCCTTTCTGTCATTGAAGTGGAAGGCAGCCGGATCGGCATTCAACTCAATTAGCTTCAAACAGGGATCGGGACCTTACCGGTGCGCTTTTCATGACCGCAGGGTACCTGTTCACAAACTGCAGCGGCAGATCGCCGTTTTTTGCCGGAGGTAGGCGGGCATGCGAGAATCTGAAGCCAAGCTGGAAATCTACAGTATCATCCCCAAGCTTTTCCGACTGATCAACGAACTGTCGGAAGACCAGCAAATGATGATCTTTAAGCAGGTTTCCAGGGGAAACCTGAAGAAACACCTTTTCAAAGCCGTTATCGACATGACCGATGTGCAGCAGATGAATCTGCTCAAGCAACTGGAATCCCGTGCGGTAGACAATACCGATGTCCGCACTGTCAGTCTGGATGAGGATGAAGATTCTTCCATGCGCGGTCACCGCCGCAAACGCTGCTTGCTGAACGTAACCTACAGCTCTGAAGGAAAAGAATACAAAGATTACATCCTCGATATCAGCAGCGTCGGGGTTTTTATCGAAACCGAAGAAACCTTCAACGTCGGCCAGCAAATCATTTTGAACTTTACACTGCCCAACTACCAGCAACCGTTGAAACTCGACTCCAGCGTCGCCTGGATCGGGCACAGGGGTATCGGTGTCAAGTTCAAACACCTTTCACCGTATCAGGAAGAAATCATTCATTCCTATATCGAAAAGGAGGAGCGGGCATAATGTATGATTAATTCGATACACCGAACCGCCCGCCAGCGTGCCCTGAACCCCTGACAGCACGTGCTGCAGCCGCCTCGAGAATACCGATATAGCCGCCCCCTATCACCGTTGTCCGTCCATTGCCGCCACCGCTGTCTATTCCCCTGTGTTGACCTTGTAATGTCATTGTGTTGACCTCGCAGTGTAAAAATGATAAAATTGAGTCATTCAAACAGTTTAAGAGTTTACACCCGCACAGGCAGATCGCCGGTTGGCCCGGTGGGCAAGTCGGAATCTGCATGCGCAACCTCGCGATCTCAACTCGGGGGTGAATCGGTGCAATCTGCAGCCGCCATGGCAAAGAATCTCAGGACAGGCCACTATCAGTCGCCATCTCTTCGGGCGATCCGTTGGTTGGTCAATACGCCCGTTGCCGCTGGAAAACGTGCCGCCATACTGACGCCCGTTTTACAGAATCGCCGGCTCAGCACCGTTTTGTTCCTGGTCGCAGTGGCGCAGACCGGCTTGGTTGCAGCCGGCCTGTCCGCATGGACGTGTCCATTCGCCACCGTTTTTTCCGTACCCTGTCCTGCTTGCGGCCTGACTACCGGTGTGCTTCACTTGCTGCAGGGTCAGTGGGATTCGGCGTTGCAGGCCCATTTGCTTTCACCCCTGCTGCTCACCGGGACGGCAGCAGTCGGACTTTTGATCCTGATGCCGACATCGATACACCGCAGAACGGTCAGCAGGATGGAAGTGTTGGAGCGAAGCACGGGAGCGAGCACGTGGATCGGTGTTTGCCTCGGTGTGTCCTGGATCTGGCGTATAGCGGGAGGCTTCTGAAAATCTGCTGCAGGGATGCTTCCCATAACCTATGAACGTGAGAGAGGAAAAAGATGGAACTCGTTAATACCGCCGTATTTGGGCTGCTGTCCGTTGCCGGCCTGGTTGTTTTCATCATCGTTTTGATCAAATCGTTTAAAGAAGGCGGCGTGCTGCACGGCATCCTGGGTATCCTGACATGCGGATTGTACACCTATATTTGGGGATGGCTCAAAAGCAAGCAGCTTCAGCTTGCCAAATTGATGCTGCTGTGGACCGTCGTCTGGGTCCTCAGCATGGCGATGCCGCTTATCGTCGGCACCTCCGCGCTGATGCAAGCCATACCGATGGCCGGAGAATTGGGTATTGGCGGACAACCCGCAGAGACGATGAAGCCGGCGAAATTGAGGGGCAAGAAGTCGGCCAAGAGCTCCAAAAAGTCGAAAGCCCGCGCTGGCAAGGCCAGCAAAAAGGGCAAACCCGCAAAAGCGAAACCTTCGGATCCAAATTCTAAGGCATTGGCCCTTTGGAAAAAGGGCAAATTCAATAAACCCGACCAGGCGGCAGCTCTGCTGGGCAAGGTGATCAAGCAACACCCCGACTTCGCTCCCGCATACAACAATCGGGGAAATGCCTATCGCGATTTGCGGCAATATGCAAAGGCCATTCAGGACTATAATCGCGCAATCAGCCTGGATCCCAAGTTTGCGAAAGCGTTTAACAACCGGGGAAACGTCTATTTCGATCAGAAGAATTATCAGATGGCCATTCGTGACTACAACCAATCGGTCTCAGCCAACCCCAATTACAAGCTGGCCTATATGAATCGCGGTTTGGCATACCATCAGCTCAAGCAGAACAATTTGGCATGCAAAGACTTCAGTAAGGCCTGTCAAATGGGCGAATGCGACGGGATCCAATGGGCCAAGAAACAACGTATCTGCAAATAAGCCCGCTGAAGTGTGCTGCCCGACCGGGGGGAAAAAACGACAAAAGGGGGCAGGGCTCAAACGGCCCTGCCCCCTTTTGCGCTGTAAGGTTTGACGGATGCCGCCGGTCGCGGCGGGGGGTTATCCGCACTTGGTGAAGCCGCAAAAATGGCAGGTCATGCAACCCTCTTCGAAGCTGATCGTCTGACCGCATTCCGGGCAGGTTCCTCCGAGCAGGGCATTTTGCATGTTCGCCAGTCCCGAACTGTTGTTGGATTTGGTCAGGTACCGCTTCTCGAGCACCCTGGCAATCCCGTCGGGGATGGAAAGCACCAGACCGCCTTCCTGAAAAACCGGGTGTTCTCCGCCGATACCCTTTAACTGATCGATGATGGCATCCACCTTTACTCCGGCACGCAGTGCCAGCGACACCAGCCGCCCGATCGCTTCGGTCTTGGCGGTAGTGGAGCGGCCGGATTTACCGATGGTGGCGAACACTTCAAACGGCTGGCCTTCGTATTCGGTCACGGTCACGTACAGATGCCCCAGGCCGGTCTTTATTTTCGAGGTGAATCCGTCAAGTGTTTCCGGCCTCTCCTTGACCGCCCGCATGAACTTGCCTTCCTTATCGGCTTGTTCTCCGAACGTGAGCACCTGGTTTTCCTTGCTGCCGTCACGATAGATCGTAATCCCCTTGCACCCCAACTCGTACGCCAGGTTGTAGACCTTGAACACGTCTTCCGGCGTGGCGTCACGGGGCAGATTGACGGTTTTGGAAACCGCGTTGTCGGTGTATTTTTGAAACGCTGCCTGCATGCGCACATGCCATTCCGGGGAGACGTCGTGGGCAGTTACAAAGACCCGGCGGACATCTTCCGGGATGGTTTCGATTCCGGCAATGCTTCCCTTTGCGGCGATCTCGTTCATCAGCTCCAGGCTGTAAAAGCCGCGCTGTTTGGCGATCTGCTCAAAATGGGGATTGACTTCCGGCAGCTCGTCGTTGTCCATCACCTTGCGCACAAAGCTCAGCGCAAACAGCGGTTCGATACCGCTCGAGCAGCCCGAGAGAATGCTCAACGTGCCGGTCGGTGCGATGGTGGTGACGGTGGCGTTGCGATAGCGGCAGTTTTTCCGCCGCCGATATACACTTTTGCCATAGTTTTTGAAAACACCCCGGGTTTCGGCCAGGTGCCGGGAAGCAGCGTGGCCCTCTTCCTGGATAAAGCCCATGACTTCTTCGGCTGTCTGCAGCGCCTCCTCCGTGTTGTAAGGGGTGCCGAGCTGAAACAACAGGTCCGCGAAACCCATCACCCCGAGACCGATCTTTCGGTTACCGGCCACCATGGTCTCGATTTCCGGCAGCGGGTAGCGGGACATGTCGATTGTGTTGTCCAGAAAGCGCACTGCCAGCCAGACGGTTTCTTTCAACCGGTCATAGTCGATCTGCGCCCGGTCCCCGTCGTGTCTGACAAACTTGGCCAGATTGATGGAACCGAGGTTGCAGGCTTCGAAGGGCAGTAAGGGTTGTTCGCCGCACGGATTGGTGCTTTCGATCTCCCCGATGGTGGCAGTCGGGTTGTCCCGGTTGACCCGGTCGATGAATATGATGCCCGGATCGCCGTTCTCCCATGCCTGCAGCACGAGTTTGCCGTAAACGTCAGCGGCATCCAGCTCGGCGGTTTTGCACCGGTCCTTGGGGTCGATCAGGTTATATTTGCCGCCGCTTTTCACGGCGTCCATGAAGGTGTCGGTCACGCTGACGGAAATATTGAAATTGTTCAGCTCCCTGTTTTGTTTCTTGCAGCTGATGAATTCAAGAATATCCGGGTGGTCTACCTGCAGTATGGCCATATTCGCACCGCGTCGGGTGCCGCCCTGCTTTACCTGCTCGGTGGCGGTGTTGAAAATCTTCATAAATGAGACCGGGCCCGATGCCACCCCGCCCGTGCTTCCGACCCGGCTGTCTCTGGGCCGCAGCCGCGAAAACGAAAAACCGGTACCGCCGCCGGATTTGTGAATCAGGGCGGCGTTGCGCAGGGCGGAGAAAATACCTTCCAGGCTGTCTTCCACCGGCAGGACGAAACACGCTGCTAGTTGCCCGAGACGTCGTCCCGCATTCATCAGCGTCGGAGAGTTGGGTAAAAATAAAAATTCCGTCATCATCTTATAAAACAAATTCTCGGACTTGATGACGTCCGCATCGCCACCGTAGTTTTTTTCCGCCTGCGCGATGTGGTTCGCCACCCGGCGAAACATTTCCTCGGGGCCTTCCACCACTCTGCCGTCCTCGTCTTTGCGCAGATACCGTCTCTTCAGCACGGTGCGGGCATTTTTAGAAAGTCCGAGAGAATTCTTCACAAAGATCGATTTGTCCAGATGGACGGGACTTTCCGGCGTGTAACCGTATTCGCTCAGCTTGGCGCCGATGAGCTTTTCGATCACCGCGGCGGTGATCGTCTCTCTTTCCATCTTAGCGATCTCTTCCCGCATGCAGCGGCTGATAAGCAGTGCCTGATCGGCATTGATGGGATTTGCCTTTGTGAGCATATCGGAAAACCGGTGGTCGTCCCAGCGGTATTCGTTCAAGTCGAAACTACCCTCTTTCGTAATCAATATTTTCGCGCGCTGCCCCATGGATTTCTCCTGTTTGCCGGAATGATGGTGTCGGTTTGCAGTGCTGGTGAACAATTGCAGTAAATAAAATTATCACACAACATGTTGTGCGTCAAGTGCAAAATAGATCAATATATTGGTTCTGGCACCACCGTTTCTGGTGCTTTGGCTGCCACCGGCAACCCGCATGTACGCGGGGTCCGTTTCTCGTGAAATCGCTGCGCATTGCCGCACAAAGTTTCAGGCGTGTGCGGCTTACAGGATGGCTCCGATGTGCCAGGGGACAAATTCACAGTCTCCGAAACCGTGCTGCTCGCTGCGGGTCTTGCGGCCCGACGCGGTTTCCAGAATTTGCCGAAATATCAGCTCCCCGAGCTCTTCGACCGAACGGTCACCATCGATGATCACGCCGCAGTTTACGTCCATATCATCTGCAAGCCGGCGGTACATGGAACTGTTGGAGGCCAGTTTGAGGGTCGGCACCGGTTTGACGCCGTAAACAGTACCCCGGCCGGTGGTAAAACAGATGACGTTGGCACCCCCGGCGACCATTCCGGTGACCGATGCCGGGTCATATCCGGGGGTATCCATAAAGACGAGCCCTTTTTCTGTCACCGGCTCGGCATACTGGTAGACCTCCACCAGGTTGGTGGAGCCGGCCTTGGCCACCGCTCCCAACGACTTTTCCATGATGGTGGTAATACCGCCGGCCTTGTTGCCCGGTGTTGGATTGTTGTCGATGGCTGATTCCAGCCGTGCCGTGTGCTTCTCCCACCAGCGGATGCGACGCAGCAGCTTTTCACCCACCTCGGGTCGCTCTGACCTGCGGGTCAACAGATGCTCGGCCCCGTATATTTCCGGAGTTTCACTGAGGATCGCCGTTCCCCCACTGCCGACAAGCAGGTCGACGGCTGCTCCCAGTGCCGGGTTGGCCGATATGCCCGAGTAGGCGTCCGAGCCACCGCACTCGAGCCCCAGGAGAATATGGCTGGCCGGCACGGGTTGCCGTTGGACTCGATCGGCTTCCGGCAACATCTTCCCGATCAACGCAATCCCTTTCTCCACCGTTGCCCGCGTGCCGCCCGTCGACTGGATGTCGAGGGTCTTCAGCCGCTGGTTTTCTGCCAGGCCCATGTTCGCCATCAGGCACTCTACCTGGTTCACCTCACAGCCGAGTCCGATCACCAGCACGGCACCGAAGTTCGGATGACGGGCATATCCAGCCAGGGTGCGTTGCAAAATCTGCAGGCCCTCACTGTCGCCTGGAGAACAGCACCCGCTTTGGTGAACGAGAGCGACCACCCCGTCGATATTGGGGTACCGGGACCGCAACTCGCCGGCGACGCCATCGGCGATAAAACGGGCAACACCGGCCGAACAGTTTACCGTAGGCAATATCGCAACGTAGTTGCGGGTGGCCACCGTGCCGTCAGGCCTCACGATCCCGCTGAAAGAAGCGGTCTGTGAGCCGACCGCACCGCGGGCGGGGGCTGCGTCGCACCCGATGGCGGTTTCACGGGAAAAATCCTTCAGGGCCACGTTGTGGGTATGCACCTGTTCACCGGGCTGGATCGCTACGGAGGCAAAGCCGATGATCTGACCGTACTTGATGATCGCCCGTCCGGCAGATATGGCGCGAACCGCGACCTTGTGTCCGGCCGGTATCGGATCTTTACAGCACAGGTCCTGGTTTCCGAACCTGTCACCAGGTGCCATGTCGACCCTGGCAACCACCACGTTGTCGTCCGGATGGAGGCGAATGGTTTTCGGTTTGTCGGATGTCATTATCGCACTTTCCCGTTGAAGTTCATCGGTGACGAAAAAAGAACGAACGCTGCCGGATCGTCACGGGCAACGATAACTGTCGTTGGGAACCACGGAAGATATGGCTTGCGCCGATCGCCTGCCCTCTCATTCTTTCAGCAACCGGAAGCCGCCGGGCAGGGTCATCATAGCGACAAACAAATTGCGGGCCGTCTTCTGCGGCAACCCTTACAGAGCGTTGCCACCGGAAACGGCCCGCCGGTTGATTTCTACAGTGCACCCGGGAAACCGAATCAGCTCGAGGTGCAACCACAGCTGCATTGGGCCCGCTTTACCCGGCATACGGACTCGTGCTCTTTGCCGGACATACATGACCGGTAGTCCGCCTCACAGCGGCTGGAGCAGCTGCTCTCGTCGGCATGGTATGGTGCAGACATCGATATCTCCTCTCTTGCATTCGGTTCAGGTTTTACGGCAAACGGACAGCGACATTGGCCGGCGGTTGCCGGTATTCGCTGACCCTGGTACAGAGAGTAATCACGATGCAGTCTCTTACAAGCCCGGGGCAATATCGTGTTGACAGCGATCACCAAACAAACTAAATATACACTATTACATTGTGGCATCGAGCGGGTAGCGCCTCGCTTTCTGGCGGCAACAGCCGTGCGCCCGACTCGATCGATCGCAAGGGTGATTTTCGTCATGAGAGTTGTCTGGCAGCGAAAAAAAGCAGCGGAGTCCAATTCCCATTTCCGGCTTACCGCAGTGCTGGAGATGGACGGTGAAAATCGTCAATCTCCGGCGATATCGAAACTGGGATCCATTGAGGAAAGATTTTTGGAGACCCGCATCCGTTGCACACGTGAATTCCACCAGGGGCTGTTCTGGAAGGTTGTGGACCGCCGACTAGACGCCCTCGGTCTGCAACAATCGCAAAGAGCGACCCTTGAGCAGGAGATAACTCGCACGGTGCCGCGACCGGGAGATGAGTGGGCACTGTGGGGGGTGACCTGCATTCCCCGCTTCGATCCCCACTGATGCGCCATCGCCGGCGATGGACAGCATGCCCGGGGTTATTCGAACCAGTCAAAGGAGGCAACGTTGGACAAAATACTCGGAATTTACGTCAGTTCGGACCTGCATTTGGACAAGCTCATCAAGCTGTGCCAGGCAGCTCATAAAAAAGGAGTCGAAGTCCGCGTGTTTTTCACACACCTTGGGACACGGCTCTGTTTGGATCCTCAGCTGAAGGAACTCCAAAGCTGCGCAAGTATTGCGCTGTGCAAGGTCGGTTTTGAATCGAATGAGCTCGACCAGGACCAAACCAACCTCCGGCAGGAGGCCTTTACGTCCCAGGCCTGGCACGCTGAGATGATTTATGAATGTGACCGTTACGTAACCTTCTGAGTTGAGGTTACCGGCAACCACCCATTCATCGTCCATCTTAGCAAGGTTGGCAGAAAGAAGATAAGGAGAATAGAAGTGGAAAACATCAAGCACTGCGCCGTTCTGGTGCGAAGGCCTCAGGACATCTGGGAAGGCACTCGCACAACACTCGGTTTGGCCGTCCATAATATCTGGGCCTATTTCTTTGTCCTCGACATTGAGCTCGAAGTAGACGAGAAGCTGCAGGAGAACCTCGAATGGCTGGAAGAAATGGAATGTGCCTGCATCTCCAACCGCGAGGAAAATTCCCGACACGGGTTCACCATCATGACGACTGAACTGCTTGCCCGGGAACTCAAAAAGATGGACCTTGTGATCCCCTTTGGGGATCGGAACCACAGCCAATAGGATGGCAAGGAGAGCCCTATGCCGCAAAGAAAAAAAAAGCTGCACATAATGAAAACCCCGGCCGACGATCTGCAGCGGTCCCTGATGTCCAACCTGTCGCTGGGATACAATTGTCTCCAATTCCCGCTGTTTGACCTGGATGGCGAGGGCCCGGATTACGACGATCTGGTGGATTTGATATTCGAATTCGACGAAGTTATCACCTGGTGGTAGACCTCGACGGTTGCCAGCCCCCTGTTCCGATCAATGAGCACGCCCCCGGCTGCCGGTGCCCGCCGCTTGCAGCTCTGCAATGGTTGTATTTGACAAAGAAACGAGGATATGACATTACCGTTATCTGCAACAGCAGGCACTTCGGGCATATCGCGAGTCCGGGGAGATCCTATCCGAATGGTTCCACCGGCTGAAAGGCGAATCCCGTGTTTCAGCCGTTTCCAACCGACAGTTCGTCAATCAACGAACAAACGAACAATGCTTCATTGACAAACGATTCCTGAAAATCCAAACCAGCACCTTCAACGCAAAGGAGGGTTAGCCATGAGAGCAAACAAAGCGAGTTTCTGGTTGGTCCTGTTCACTGTCCTGATAATGACGCTGTCTGCCGGAACAGCACTGGCCGCCAAACCGATCATACTCGGCGCCCCGCTGTCCACGGCGTACCTGTATGGCTGGGATGCGGAAAGAGGTTTCACCCTGGCGGTCGAAGAAATCAACGCGGCCGGTGGGGTCAATGTGGGCGGCACCAAACGCTTGTTGAAGCTGGAGGTTATCGACACGCGGGACTTAGAGCCCGGGGTGCCCGTCAGCGATGCCCTTTTGGCCGTTGAAAAGCTGATCCTGGACAAAAAGGCCGATTTCATCGTGGGGGGACCGGTTCGCTCCGAAGCGGCCCTGGCGGCCATGCCGCTTTTGTCCAAGTACAAAAAAGTCTCCATCCTCTCCACCGGCGTGCTGACACCCAAATACCATGCCATGGTCGCCGAGCAGTACGACAAGTTCAAGTATTGCTTTCGTATCCACGGCGAGGCCAAAAACCTCGTGGGGGAGATGTTTGCCAACTTCACCGAACTGAAAGAAAAACACGGTTTCAACAACCTGTTTATCATTGCCCAGGATGTGTCCCACGCCCGCGGGGCAGCCGCGGTGATGAAAAGTGTCGCCGAAAAGAAGGGCTGGAACGTCACCGGGGTGGAGATCTATCCTACCGGGGCCACCGATTTTTCCATGGGTTTGCTCAAGGCCAAGGAGACCCAGACGGAAATCATCAACATCTGGATGGATATGCCGGAAAGCGCCATATTGCTTAAACAATGGTACGAAATGAAAATACCGGCACTTCCCTTCGGTTCCACCCTGGCGGCAGCCGAACAGCCGGGCTTCTGGAAAGCTACAGACGGCAAGGGCGAATACACCCTATGCAACGTGGTCAACGCCGGCAACGCACCATCGGACGCCACCGAGTGGACCATGAAGTTTTACAACGCTTACACCAACAGGTGGAAGGTCGAACCCGAAGGGCTGGGCACCTCCAGCAGCTACATGGTCGTCTACGTGCTGCGGGATGCCATCGAACGCGCCGGCAGCCTCGATCCGGACAAGATGGTGCAAGCCCTGGAGCAGACCGACATCATGGGCGTCTACGGAAGGCTTCGTTTCGACCCGAAAAGCCACCAGGTCATTCCGGCCCAGGACCCCAAAGAGGGAGCGGTGGGAAGTATTCTCCAGTGGCAGGCCGGCAAGCGGGTGGTGGTCTATCCGAAAAGCATCGCCAAGGGCAACATCGAACTGCCACCCTGGATGATGAAAAAATAGTCCCATGCAAATCCTTATCTACGGTACGATCAACAGCATTTCGCTGGCGCTGTTTGCCATCGGATTTGCCATGGTCTACGGGGTCAGCCGCCTTCCCAATTTTGCCCACGGCGCACTGTACGTGCTCAGTGGTTTTATCACATGGAGCTTTCTCAATGCCGTGGGGATGAACTACCTGTTGAGCATCGTGCTTTCAATGCTGGCTACCGGCATCATCGGCGCGCTGATCTACCAGTTCGTGCTGATACGCGTCCGGGGCATGGAAATCTCGGAGATCATGGCCTCCTATGCACTGGGCCTGGCGATTCTGGAGGGACTGCGCTGGCGGGGGTTTCGGGGAATGACCTACACCCTGCCGTCCTTTATTGAAGGCAGCACAGAGATTGCCGGCGTATCCGTGGATTACCAGCGTTTGCTGGTGGTGGGCATCGGCGCGGCCGTAGTCGCGCTGCTGTGGCTGTTCACTCACTATACGCGCATCGGTCTGGCGCTGCGCGGCATGGCCCAGGACGAACGCGCCGCCATGATGCTGGGAATCGACTCCGACCGGATGGCGGTCGTGGCCATGGGTTTCGGATCGATGCTGGCAGCGCTGGCCGCGGTGGTGCTGCTGCCGCTGGGCAACATCGTCGTGGAGGCCGGCTACAATGTGCTGATCCTGGCCATCGCGGTCTGCATCGTGGGAGGCCTGGGCAGTTGGGTCGGAGCGGTGCTGGCCGCCTTTCTCATCGGCTTCGCCCAGATCCTTACGGTGGTATACCTGGGGGCCCACTACCAGATGGTGGTGGCCCTGCTGGCCATCATATTAACGTTGATCCTCAAACCATCCGGGCTGTTCGGCCAGCAGAAAGAACTGGAAGAAAGGGTGTGACCGTGTCAAACGGACAGCGCCGCAAGGAACGCATCGATCGGGGCATCAAGGTCCGCACCGAAGGGATCTACGCACTGTCGTCGCTGCGCGAGTTGTCATATTTGAGCGTGCCGCGCCTGGTGCTGATCATCGGCATGCTAAGCCTGCCGTTTGCAATGCCCAGCATTTACTGGCAGCGGGTAATCACCATCACCTGCATCTATGCGCTGCTGGCGCTCAGCTTCGATTTTCTGGCCCATTACGTAGGCCTGGTCTGTCTGGGAGGTGCCTTTTTCGTCGGCACCGGCGGCTACCTGGCAGCCATCGCCAACACCACCTTCGGGCTGCCGCCCTGGGTGACGGTTCCGCTGGCCGCGGTGGTCGGCGGCAGCCTCTGCACCTTGCTGCTCATGCCCTGCCTGCCTCTCAGGGGGGTCTATTTTGCCATCGTCAGCCTCATGTACCCGTTGCTGCTGGCACGGGTGATAGAAGCCCTGGACATCCTCGGCGGGACAGACGGAATCATGGGCATCGACAGCTTCCCCAACCGCTGGGTGGAGCAGTACTTTCTGATCGGGATCCTGCTGCTGCTGACGTTCGGCGTTCGCAGGCTGGTCAACACCGACCTCGGCCTGGTCCTGCGGGGCGTCAAGGACAACGACCAGGCCATCCGTGCCTCGGGAATGAGTGTTACATTCTACAAATCCATTGCGGTGTTTATCGCCGCGGTGATCGGATGCCTGAGCGGCGCCTACCTGGTGCACATCTACATGTGGTCCGGAATCTCCCAGTTTGCCCTCGATTTTTCCATTCTGCCGATCGCCGCCACGGTGATCGGTGGCGGCGGAACGCTGGTGGGACCGGTGCTGGGCTGTCTGCTGCTGGTTCCCATATCGGAGCTGTTGAGAGACTTCGGAACGCTGCGCATTGTGTTCTATGCCCTCATACTGGTGGCATTTATTATTTTTCGCAGCGAAGGGTTGATGGTGTACGGACAGCGCAAATATCACCAGTTCGAAAGGTGGACCGAAGTATGAGCGGCGAACCGATTATCCGGGTGCAGGAGGTCACCAAGGCCTTCGGCGGCATCATCGCTTTGAGCAAAGTGAGTTTCGATGTCCACGAGGGCGAAATTCTGGGTATCATCGGACCGAACGGCTCCGGCAAGACAACGATCGTCAACTGCATCACGGGTTTCATCAGGAAAACCTCCGGGCGCGTGTTCTACCGCGGCCGGGATATCTCCGACAAGCCACCCCACAAGATCGCCGACATGGGCATCACCCGAACGTTTCAGATCATGCGTCCATATTACACTCTGCCGGCCTATAAAAACCTGGTGATCCCGTTGTTTTCTCCCCGCGCCAAACGCACCGGCGGGTGGCGCGGCGGAGGACGCCGGGGAGATCGCAACACCGTCGGAATCGACATCCTGGAAGAAATCGGATTTGAGCGGGATTCGTACGTTCCATACAAGACCGCCTCGACTCTCCCCACCGGATACCTGAAACGACTGGAACTGGCCCGCTGCCTGGCGCTGCGGCCGGAGGTGGTCATCTGCGATGAAATCTTCTCCGGCCTCAGTATGAGTGAAATCGCCAGCATGGTGCCGTTGATCGAACGGTTGCAGATGGACGGGATCACCCTGATCATGATCGAGCACCGGCTCAGAGAGCTCTTCCGGGTGTCCAACCGGGTGATTGTGCTTAATTTCGGGGAAAAACTGATCGAAGGCAATCCGCAGGAGGTCATGGCCGACCCGAAAGTCAGAGAGGCCTATTTCGGGTCTCAGAAGGTCGAGGAGGTGATGAACCATGCTTGAGGCTTCCGACCTGATGGTGTTTTACGAAAACATGCTGGCCCTGAACAACATCAACATCAGATGTGCGCAGGGCCAGATCGTCGGCGTTTTCGGCGCCAACAGCGCCGGTAAGTCGACACTGATGTACACCCTGTCGGGTATCATGCGGGACATCCAAAAAAAGGAGCAGATGGCCGGCGGAGAGCGGATCACGATCCTGGGGGACGTGCTCTACCAGGGGGAGAACATCTCCCGGCTCAAGCCCAGCCAGCGGGCTCGCAAGGGCATCGTGCTCTGCCCGGAACGGCGACGCATCTTCAGTGAAAGCAGCGTGCTGGAGAACCTGAAAATCGGCGGATACCTGGCATCGCCTGCCCAGGCGCGCAAAACCCTGCGGTATGTCTTCGATATCTTCCCGGCCCTGGAAAAGCTGAAAAAGCGGGTCGGTGGATTTTTGAGCGGCGGAGAACAGCAGATGCTGGCCATCGGTCGTGCCATCATGGCCCAGCCGAAACTGCTGCTGCTCGATGAACCGCTGATGGGATTGAGCCCGCTGATGCAGGCGATGTTGATGCGTGCAACCCGCGAAATCCGCGACCGGATGGACATTTCGATCATTGTCACCGAACAGTATGCCCGGCCGGTTTTCCCGATCGTGGACTACGCCTTTATCCTTGAAAACGGAGCGGCAGTGATGGAGGGAACCCGCGAAGAACTGATGGACAATCCGGATGTCCGCTCCGCATACTTCGGCGTCGAGGAGTCACACGCGTAATGGGCGCAGACGGCAACAACCAGACAGGGGAATTGACCTTCACCCGCTTTGACCGGATGTGCGAAACCTTCCCGGATCGCACAGCCGTGGTGTACCTCGGCGAGCGCTTCTCCTACCGTCGGCTGCGCGATCTCAGTGAGCGCTTCGCAGGGGCACTGGCGTCCCTGGGCTTGCAAAAGGGCGACCGGGTGATGATTTACATTCCCAACTGCATTCAGTGGGTCATCGCCTTTCTCGGTATCCAGAAACTGGGGGCCGTAATCGTACCGGTTGCCCCCATCTACACCTCGCATGAACTGGAATACCTGATCCGCGATTGCGGTGCACAGACCATCATCTGCATGGATACCAACTTCGGTTACGTCAAAGAGGTCATGGAAAGCACCGGGCTGCGGAAGGTGATTGTCACGAACCTGGTGGATCTGCTGCCGCTTTGGAAGCGCTGGTTGGGCGTGCTGTTCGACAAGATTCCAACGGGAAAGGTTGACCGCGATCGGCAGATTCATCGTTTCAAAACGCTTCTGAATCACCCGCCGCTGACAAAACCGGTGGAGATCGATCCCATGGAGGACCTGTCTTACATGCTCTATACCGGTGGAACCACCGGATTCCCCAAAGGGGTGCCCGGCAACCATTCGGGCATGACATCCTATGTAAATGACGTCACCGACGACGTTGCCGGAAAGCACGTCCTGGAAGGCGAGGATGTGTACATCGCCGTCAATCCGCTGTTTCACATCATGGCCCTGGGCCTGTTCATGTCGATCGGTTTGAACAAGGGCAACATGACAATACTGATGCCCACACCCCAGGTGGATGCCATTTTAGACAGCATCGAGCGATATGGTGTCCGGTGGTTGCTGGGAGTACCGGCCTTGTACCGGATGATCCTCGACAATGATCGCCTCGATCGTTACCGTCTCAACTCCCTGACGTATTGCTTCTGCGGTGGAGACGTGCTGCCGGCGGAAATATACAATCGCTGGGAGAAGCATTTCGGTATTCCCATTTACCAGGTCTACGGCTCCACAGAAGTCGGACACGTCTGCTACAGTCGCATCGACAAACAGCCCAAACCCGGCACCATCGGCCTGCCGCTGGGAAGCCGTGAATGCGTAATCGTGGATCCGGCCACTCTCGATCCGGTGGGGCCGGGGGAAAGCGGTGAACTGCTGGTTTCCTCACCGTACACCGTAAAGGGGTACTGGAACAAGCCGGAGGAGACAGCCAGGACCTGCGTGGAGATCGACGGCAAGGTGTATTGCCGCATGGGCGACTACGTTCGCAAAGATGAAGACGGCGAACTCTACTATGTGGAGCGCAGCGCAGATTTGATCAAGCACAAGGGGTTTCGGGTCTCAGCCTCTGAGGTCGAGGCCGTTCTGCAGGACCATCCGACCGTCATCGGTGCGTGCGTGGTGGGCATCCCCGACGAGCGGGTGGGGGAACGGATCAAAGCCATCGTGGTACTAAAAGAAGACGCCCGGGGCGTGGGGGGAGCGGATCTGATCCGGTGGTGCAGTCAACACCTGGCTGCCTACAAGGTCCCCAGTTATATCGAGTTTAGAGACATGCTGCCCAAGTCGAAGGTCGGCAAGTTGCTGCGCCGTGAAATCCGCGATGAAGAACGCCGGCGGATCGCAAAAGAGTAACTCCGGCGGTCAAATTCGATCCGGCCGGCATTCCGGGTGCGGGTGGTCGGCTTCAGGGGCCTTGTAGGATCGTGCCGCCCTCGTTAATCGGAAGATGAGTAGCGGCCCTGGTGCATCCGGGGTGCTTTGCGGGGCGGCGGCTCCGATTGCTGGGCCGGCTGGCCGATCGGCACGATGGCCACGACTTCTTTTTCCACCGGCACGCCGAGGACGGCGCGGACTGCTTCCGGGTCGAAAAAGGTAAACCAGAGCGAACCGAGGCCCAGATCCGCTGCAGCCAGCATCATGTTCTGAACGCACGCGCAGGCTGCCTGCATGGCACCGAGGGTCTGCCCGAAGAATCCTCCCAGCCCTCCTTTGCGGGGGTTGCATATCACCACGATCAAAACCGGTGCCTGCTCCAGAAAGTCCATGCCGTATTTCTTTGCCCAGCCGGGACCGCCGCCGTCGATCACCTGCTGGCGGGCCTGTTCACCGACTTGCCGGATGCGCGTTTTCATCTCGGGATCGGCAACGACGACAAACTCCCAGGGTTGCAGATTCATCGGGCTCGGGGCCCATTGGCCGGCTTCTAAGATCTTTTCAATCTGCTCCTCGGACACGGCAGTCGGTTCGAATGAACGACAGCTGCGGCGAGATCTGACCAGTTCTTTGAATTCCATAGTAGCTCCCTTCCGTTCATCGGGTGTCGGATGAAAATCCGTTTTTGTTTGGCACCCTTGCCCGGTTTTGTCAAGAACTGTTCCAGACAGCCTTTCCGGGTGGCGCACACCGGATGTCGAACTTGCAAAAAACAGATCCGGTCCTACTGTATGCGGTATAGCCCGCCAGTCCCGGGATCCGCGGCAGGTTTTTCCGCACAGCGTCTGTGGGTGGATACAGCAGGAACGATCGTGGAAGTGCTGCGATCAATGCGTCTGTGCAGCGGAAATTCAAACCGGTGTATCGGGATGATATGACAACTCAGGTAATCATCGACCGTCGATTCTGCGGACCGCCGAATTCAGGCAACGGGGGGTATGTTTGCGGTCTGGTGGGCGGACTTCTGGCGTCGGAAGCCGAAGTGACCCTTCGTCGGCCGCCACCCCTGGACACAGCGTTGGATGCGGAAATTATCGACAACAACCGCGTCCGCCTGCTCGACCGATCCGACCTGGTGGCAGAGGGCCGCTGTGACCCTGTCGAATTCGACATCCCCTTCTGCCCGTCATTCGAGCAAGCCCGGTTGGCCTCCGAAAGCTACAGCGGATACGATCGGCATTTCTACCCGACCTGTTTCGTTTGCGGCCCCGCCCGCACACCGGGAGACGGATTGCGGGTCTTTGCCGGGCCGATGCCGAAAAGAAAGGCTGTTGCTGCACCCTGGATTCCGGATCCATCCCTGGCCGACAGAACCGGCAGGGTAAAGGCCGAGTTTCTATGGGCTGTTCTCGATTGCCCGGGTTATTTTGCAGTCAATACAGATCGCCACCGGCACATGCTGCTGGGGCAGATGGCAGCGGCAGTCCATCACCGGCCCCGACCCGCAGAGCGTTGCGTGGTGGCAGCCTGGCAAAGCGGCTCGCAGGGACGTAAGCATTTTGCCTCATCCGCCCTGTTTTCCGAAACCGGACGCCTGTTGGGCAAGGCCAGGACCACATGGATAGCGCTCGAGCCGCCGGACGCAACCTTTTGAGTCGGCGGCCCGCCAGGCGAATGTCAATAGCACGTATCGCAGACTGTCACGGGCAGGCGCCTGGCGGCTTTCATCCGGAACCGACTATCCCAATTATAGGAGAAGTTTACCATGTTTCATGAAAACCCGGCAAAATCGGCTCCGGCGGCCGATTCGGACGTCACGGCCGAAGAGACCCTTGACCCCGAAAACTGGGATGCCATGCGACAGCTCGGGCACGAAATGGTCGATGACATCATGACATACCTGCAGACCGTTCGCAGACGGCCGGTCTGGCAGCCCATTCCGGATCGGATCCGTGATGAACTGAGCCGTCCCCTGCCGATCGAGCCCCAGGGTGCGCAGCAAACCTATCAGGACTTTCGCGATATCGTGTTGCCGCATCCGATGGGCAACATCCATCCGCGATTCTGGGGCTGGGTAATCGGCACCGGCACCCCCTTCGGGGCTTTGGCGGAAATGCTGGCCGCGGCAATGAATCCGAACCTGGGGGGTGCCGAACACGTTCCGAACCTGGTGGAAATACAGGTGATCGATTGGTGCAAGCAGATGCTCGGTTATGATCCCGACGCCAGCGGTCTGCTGGTCAGCGGCGGCTCCATGGCCAACCTGGTCGGCCTGACTGTCGCCCGCAACACCAACGCCGAATTTGACGTGCGCAGCAGCGGGCTGCGGGCCGCTCCCCGACCGATGACCCTATACGGATCGGTGGAGATGCACAGCTCTATCCAGAAGGCGGTGGAACTGCTGGGCCTGGGAAGTCAGGCGCTGGTAAAAATTCCGGTGGACGACCGGTACCGTATCGAACTGCCGGCGCTGGAGGCGGCAGTGGCCGAAGATCGTGCAGCCGGCCGGTATCCGTTTTGTGTTGTCGGAAATGCCGGAACCGTCAATACCGGCGCATTTGACAATTTGAACCGGCTGGCCGAGTTCGCCCACCGGGAAAAGATGTGGTTTCATGTCGACGGCGCCTTCGGCGCCCTGGCAGCCGTATCAAAGGATCTGCAGTACCTGGTGGAAGGAATGGGGAAAGCCGACTCCATCGCCTTTGATCTTCACAAGTGGATGTACATGCCCATCGAAGTCGGCTGTGTTCTGGTGCGCAGCGAGGCGGCCCACCGCCGGGCATTTTCACTAACGCCCGAATATCTGGCCCATGGCGGAGACCGCGGGCTGATCGCCGGTTCCCGCTGGTTCAGTGACTACGGTATTCAGCTTTCCCGCGGATTTCGGGCGCTGAAGGTGTGGATGTCCCTCAAGGAGCATGGAATCGAACGATACGGACGCATTATCCGCCAGAATACCCGCCAGGCCCGATATTTGGCCGAACTGGTCGATAAGGCACCGGAACTGCAGCGTTTGGCTCCGGTGCCGTTGAATATCGTCTGTTTTCGCTACATCGCCGACGGATTGGACGAAGAAGCACTGAACCGGCTCAACCAGGAGATCCTGATTCAACTGCACGAAAAAGGTGTCGCTGCCCCCTCCTACACGACCCTCAACGGCAAGTATGCGATTCGGGCCGCCATCGTCAACCACCGCAGCCGCAGGGAAGATTTCGAACTGCTGGTCAGCGAAACCATCCGGCTGGGCGCGGCACTGGCCGGCCAGCAGGTCTCATGACCTCTTGGCAGGGTTTTCTTACCCCTGAAAGTTTGCGCCCAATCGTCGGACCCGTTGCCGATCAGGCGGTTACTTCCGTTATTTCGCTCAACCGGCGCCGAGCCGTTTCCACCACCTCCGGATCCTTGTCGTTTTCGATGACCCGCTGAAGAAGCCCGGCGTCGCTTTCCGACATCACGGCTTTTTTGCGCACCTCCGGGTTCGAATGGGCGATTTTGGGCAGAAACAGATCTCTAAAAGCCATTGGTCCCTCCTTTCGGTGTATGCCTGTTCGCTTTTCCTGTAAATCGGCAGCAGGTTTTACAGCCGCATGTTACCCCGGCTTTTGGAACCGAGCACTACTGGAAATTGCCGTTGCAATCGCTTGCCGAAAGCGATCGGAGCTGCACACCCTTGCCCGCTGACCAGCCGGATGGGTACCGCGTCACCCCGTTCAGCAAGGGCCGTCCGATCCGCTATCGCCTGCAGCGCCAGGGAAAATGCGGATATCGCTCCGCCCGCAGGCCACAGACGGCCCATATTGGAATGGATCATAAAACAAACGACACGGGGATGCACTTCGAGAAGCAAGGGGACGAACAACCGACGCAGATGCGAAAGTAACCCACGGCAGTATCCGTGGTAGATTCAAAGAGGGCGAAACATCGGCCAGGCAGTAGAACCAATCAGATCCAATCGATGATCAAGAAACGCTCGGTTGTGCAGCATGTAACCACCCTGCCACCTGTCAACCTGATTGCGAATCGTCACTTCTAACAGCCAAACAGCGTTCACCTCCTTTCCCGATCCGCACGTTTCTTATTACCATGAATGGAAACGGTTATCAAGCACCGCGAGGCGCCGGCCGGCGCCTTGATTTCCAACAGCGCTCATCCGGGCAGGCTCGAGGTGTGCGCGCACAGCCGCGACAGCCGTTTTTCGCAAACGCGCCGGCTGGGCCCACCACAGGCAGGAGGCTGCAGGGTCGTCGCACGGCAGCGGGCCCGGTTCGCAATCCATCTGAAGCGGACGACGGCCATCTTCCGGCTTCAGTGGATTCTGGTGCGTGCCGTCCCGGACGATATCTGTTTTGCCACCGAACGGCTGTCACCCCAGTGGATGCAGCCGGTGGGGCAGACACTGCTGCAAGCCGGAGGACGGTTTTCCTTCAGGCGCTCGATGCAAAGATCGCATTTAATGGCCACCTCTTGCTTTTCATCGTATTGCATGGCGCCGAACGGACATGCCTCCAGGCACTCCTTGCAGCCGATGCACTGCTGACGATCGATGAGCACGACCCCGCTTTCGTCCCTGGATATCGCATTCTCCGGGCAAGCCTTTTTGCAGGGGGCATCGGGGCAATGGTGGCAGTATACCGGATAAAAATCAGGGGCTTGCTCGATGACCTGCACCAGTCGAGGCCCGACACCCAGCCCGTGCTCCTGTTTGCAGGCCACTTCACAGGAATGACAGCCCATGCACTCTTTTTTGAAAAACATCAACGTTAGCTTTGCCATGTGGAAACCTCCTGATTTTCACTGGGCGATATGCTGCAGAGGCAAACCCGCAAGTTGGTTGCCGCCATCAGCGGATCCAGGCTCTGGGGGGAATTGTCGGTTAGAATGTTGATGTTGGAAATGTCCCACCCGTGGCCTTCCTCCTTGATCTCCGGATACCACCAGCCGTGTTCGGCGACAATCACCCGGGGATCGATGCCCGCATTGAGCTTGGCCCGCAACTTCACGCAACCCCTCGGAGAAGAGATGTCCACCCACTGGCCGCTCTCGATGCCGTGCTTTTCGGCGGTCTGCGGATGGATTTCGACGATGGGGTCCGGGCGGATCTCCCTCAGCCACGGGATCATTCGATTGGCGGAGTGAAAAAAGGTGGGGGTTCGCAACCCGGCGTTCAGGATGTACGGAAACTGTTCGGCAATCTCCGGAGTTGATACCGGGCTCTCCGGCATTTCGGTATACTTCGGAAGGGGGTCGTGGCCCCATTTCTCCAGCACGGTGGAGTAAAGCTCCACTTTGCCGGTGGGAGTCGAAAAGCCTTTTTGCCGATACTTGTGATACGTCATTTCGCCTTTCAGGTGGCCGACCTGTTTGAACTCCTCCCAGGTCAACCCGGATGGTTCCAGAAGATAATCGAGCGCATCTTCGACAGTATCCCACCACGGCTGACTCATTTTTTTTCCCAGTTCCATGAAAATCTTGTGGTCCTGCCAGCACTCACCGATCTCCACCGCTTTTTGCCTGGCCAACACGAATCCGTGCCGTTTCCAATTGTCGGCCACGTGGTTTTGTTCCAGCCATGTGCCGGCCGGCAGGAAGATATCCGCCAGATCCGCAGTCGGCGTCATGAAAAAGTCGATAACGGCCAAAAACTCGAGTTTCTTCAAGGCTGCATAAGCTTCACGCGCATTGGCCCGGGTGATTACCGGATTGGTCCCGCAGAGCAACCCCGCTTTCAGCGGATAGGGTTTTTCCGTCAAGATGGCATCCCAGGCCGCCTTGGGACTGATCAGAGCCACCCGGGAGGCCAGCTTGTACTGATCACCGCCAAGGCGTTTGCTGCGCTGTTCGGCGCTCAAGTCTTTGTGGCGGGAAAATTCGGAGACCGTGCGGACCTTCGGCGGCACGCTGAAAATATTGCCCCCGGGGATGTCCAGATTTCCGGCGGCCGCCATCAGCCCGACCAGGGTGCGGGTGCAATCCGTACAGTTGAGGGTTTGCTCGGTGGGCACCCCCCATTGAAGCGCTGCCGGCTTGATGCGGGCATACATTCTGGCCGCCCTGCGGATCAGATCCTGTTTCACCCAGGTGATGGCCTCTACTTTGTCCAGCGGATATTGTTTGACCCGCTCCGCAAATGCCTCCCAGCCGTGCACGTACCGGTCGACAAATTCCTTGTCGTAAAGGTCCTCTTCGATGATCACGTTTAAAAAGCCCATGGCCAGCGCTCCGTCGGTACCCGGTCGCAACTGAAGCCACAGGTCCGCCTTTTTGGCGAGAAACCCCTTGCGCGGATCGATGACGATCAGCTTGGCGCCTTTCTTGTAGGCCTGCCAAAATTCTACGCCCTTGTGTTCGTCCGGGTTTGTCCACTGCGGATTGCAGGCCCACATCACGATGCACCGCGGATCGCCGTGCCAGTCGGTCACCGGCAGGTTGCCGCAGGTCACCAGCGTGGCCCCGATCCGCGATATGTAGCACATGTGCCCGGCGGTCAACACATTGGGAGTTCCCAGCAGGTTGGCAAACCGGTAGAGGTGGCTTTCGTAGTCCCGACCGGTGCCCTGTCCGATGACGATCGACTCGGGCCCGTTGGTTTCGATCACCTCCCGGAATTTTGCCGCGATCGTCTCCAGGGCCTCCTCCCAGCTGATCCGACCCCATCCCTTACCGGTTTTTTTCATCGGATAGAGGATGCGATCGGGATGGTAGGCAAGCTGGGTGACCGCCAAACCCTTGCTGCAAAGCGTACCGTGGCTGATCGGAGACGCGGGGTCTCCTTCCACTTTGACCACCTTGCCGTCTCTGACATGGGCGATGACACCGCATCCCCCGTGACAATTGCGACAGGCGGTTCGGATCTGTTGCTCCTGACCCATTGAACACCTCCTTTAGGAAAATTCGATATCAGCTATGTCCGAAATCCCGAATTTGAGTACATATACGGTGTGCAGGATATCGCGGGCGTTCTTCTCGACGGCCGGCAGCCCCTTTCCCAATTGCTGCAGTTCCTGCGCCCGGCTTTCAATTTGCGTGATTTTCTCTGCCATCCGGCGTAAAAGGTCACGATCGCTGTTTTCCATTTTCCCCTATCCCCTCTGGATACCCCTCATATCCTTGTATCTTTTCGCTTTTAGCTTATACCGCGGCAGTGTACCCGGTCTTACCGGCAGAAGACGAAAGGTCAGATTGGTCTTGATTTTCAGCCGTTCGGACAAAATGACCGACAGCTCCTGACCGGCCGTCTGTTCCATCTCCTCCAGTGGTTCATATATCAGGCTGATCTCGTCGAGAGTGCCCTTTCTCTCCACGCTGATTTCATACTCTCCGATTTGGGGAAATTCGCCCCGCAACAACTCCTCGACGGCAACCGGTGTAAACAGAACCCCGCGGATCTTGGTGAGATGATCCATCCTGCCGGCCACCTCCTCGATTTTCTGTGACGTTCGCCCGCAGCCGCAGCCGTTAGAACCTTTGCGGACGATATCCTTGGTGTTGAACCGGATCATCGGAAATGAACGCCTTCCCAGTGCCGAAACAACGGCCACTGCCAACTCGCCTTGCGCAACGTCACGCTGCTGGTTTTCCATGTCCAGCATTTCCACCAGAAAGAACGGCTCCATGATGTGCAGTCCCTGCCGCTGACCGCACATGGCTGCCCAGGCACAGGGCTCGGTGCCGCCGATGTGATCATAAACTTCTGCACCCCACAAGGTCTCGAGTTTATGGCGCGTGGCTGGAGGAAGGGGCTCACCGGCGCACACCATCCGCCGAATGCCCATATCGGGAGGATGAATGCCCATGTTCTTTGCGGCTTCGGCCAGGTGCACTCCGTAGGTAGGGGTGTTAAGCAGGGCCGTGGCCCGCACTTCCTGCATCTTGTTCAAGCGCCCGATCGTGTCGAGAGCTCCGCCGGGGATGACCATACAGCCAAGTTTCTCTGCCGCGTAATGGCCTTCCCAGAAAGCCACATAGACGTTGTAGCCAAAGGGGATAAAGACCCGATCGACTTCTCTGAAGCCGGCCATCCAAAGGATGTGGCACCAGACTTCCACCCGCCACTGCCAGCTTTCCCTGCTTTCCGGCACGTAGACGGGAGTGCCGGTCGTACCGGATGTCTGCCGAAAATCGCTGACCTCCTCGGGCGAAACGCCGAGCAGCTCTCCGAACAAAAACGGCTCTTTACCAACCTGGGCCATTCGCAGATCTTCCTTTTCCACCATGGGCAGCTGTCGGACATCTGCCATCGAACGGATGTCTTCCGGCTCGATATGCCGGTATTTTTCCCGGTAGAAAACCGTATGCTGCTTGGCGTAGGCAACCATCCGGCGAAGGTTTTTCAGTTGCACCTGCCGAATCTTCTCCGGGGGCAGGGTTTCCACAAATGGATTCCAGTAAGTCGATGCTTGGCTCATGGCAACCTGTCCTTGTTAGCGGTCATGCGCATACGGCAGCCCCCGGCCCACCGTTTAGGGCGAAACGATGGTTGATCTGCTCCCCAACCTCTCTCAGATACCGGGCAACGGCGGGAAGCTGCTGCTCGGTTAACTGTCTTTTAAGACCCACTGCCCAGACAGCGGCTTGCAGTTTTTCCTTGCGGGTCTTCAACGGAACGGCGTAGGCGATGATACCTTCGATATATTCTTCCCGGTCGATAGCCAGTCCGTTTTCACGAACCAGCAACACCTCCTTTTTATATCGGGATTTGTTCACGCACGAGCTGGCGGTATATTTCTTCAGCCGATTGCCATTTAGAACCTGCTCGAGCTCTTCGTCGGAAAGCTGCGCCAGCAGGGCTTTGCCGCCGGCACCGGCCAGCAGCGGTATCCGCATGCCAATTTCTGAGGAAATTTTGATGTCGTAAGCCGTATCGACTTTGTCGATGATCACGGCATCCATTCCGGAACGGATGCCCAAAAAGGCGGAAAGGGTCGTTTTTCTGTTGATCGCCACCAGATGGGGATGTACGGTTTGAATCAGTGCAGAACCTTCACCGGCGGCAATCCCCAGTGAATACAGACGATGGCCGAATGTAAACTTGTCATCGAGTCCTTTTTCCAAAACCTGCAGGTCGGCAAGGGTGTGAAGGATTTGAAAAACGGTGCTTTTGTTGAGCTGAAGCTGCCGCGATATCTCGCTCACCCCAAGCGGCGCGGTGGATCGGCTGAACAGATCGAGGATGGCAAAACACTTGTCTATGGCAGGAACCCGTTTGAATTCGCTACTCATCTGAGGGCCCTCATTTGTTCTCTATATAGAACGATCGTTTTTTATAATAAACGATCCATTTTCCCTTGTCAACACCTTCACCCGCTTTTTCACAAGCCTTTTTTGTTCCGCTGCCGGGCTGTCTGCAGGAAAGTTGCAGCCCGTGAACCGGCATCACGGCACCCGTTTCCTGGACATGGCCCGGCCGTTCAATTCGCCATGGATCTGCCATTGCAGACATGAATCCTGCAGTTGCCCTGCAATGGCCAGCCGCTGATTTGCTCGACGGATCTGATTGTGATAGGCTGTCGCATCCCCGCGGCCGTCCCGTCGCCGCATCCGCGGCCGGCGGTCTGCATGTATTTGACCCACCCCGACTTTGGAGGCGTGATGAAAAAGTCCGTGTACATCGTCTTGCTGGTTCTGTCCGCCGGAATGTCTTTTGCCGAGACCGTTCAAACCGTTGACTCGCAAATTACCACGGTCACCGTTTTCAGCAATCAGGCGCTGATCGAACGGCAGGCGTCGGTCGCCGTCAAAAAGGGGTTTGCCGAAATCCGGGTGCCGGTGGAGACCTTTGCCGTCGACCCGGATTCCGTCACGGCACGGATTTTCGGCAAGGGTGAGGTCCTCAGCGTCCAGTTCAAGGAAATCCCGGTCGCCGAACAGCCCCAGGAAAAAATCCGCACTCTGGAAGCAACGCTCACCCGGCTGACCAGCTCCCGCAGAGAGCTTCAAGACAGCAAGCTGGTGTTGAAAAAGCAAGAAGCGTTTCTGGACGCCTTCATCGACTTTTCCCAAAGCCAGATTCCCAGAGACCTTGCCACCCGGCTGCCGAAACCCGACGATCTCAACCAGACCCTTTCTTTTTTGCGCACCGGTTACCGGAATGTATTCGAGCAGCTGCAGGCTTTGGATAGCAAACGCACGCAACTCGACAAGGAGATCCAGGTGGTGGAAAGAGAACTGGCGGCCTTGCGCGGTCCGGACCGCCGGAGTCTGCGGGTCATAGAGTTGTTGTTTCTCTCAGCTGCGGACCAGAATATTCGAATCGAAGCCCAGTACATCACACGAAGCGCTCGCTGGCAACCGCTGTACAAGGTGTCGGTACCCGCAACGCTGGCCGGTGTCGATCTCACCATGTTCTCCAATATCACCCAGAAAAGCGGAGAAGACTGGAAACAGGTGCAGCTGGCGGTATCCAACGTCGTTCCGCTGCGCGGGGTTCGTCTGCCGTCGCTTACCAGCTGGCTGCTCGATCTGCCACGACCGGTCGCCGCCCAGCCGCGCCGCAGCAAGGTGGCGATGCGCGAGACGGCGCCGGCCGCCGATGAAATCGCTGTTGCCGGGGAAGCCGCCCGGCCTGAAGAAGCCGAATTCGTGCAGGCCGAAAGAACGAAGCTGCCCCTTTCCTTCGAATACAAAATGCCCCGCAAGATCGACATCGAATCCCGTGACAAGGAAACGCTTCTGCCGCTGCTGTCAAAAAAAATGAGCGGAAATTTCTACCACTACTGTGTCCCCCGGCGGAGCCCATTGACCTTCCTGGTGGCCGATGTTAAGGCCGACAAGGAACTGCTCAGCGGCATGCTCAATGTCTACTTCGAGAGCCAGTATGTGGGCAAAACCTTTCTGCAGGAGAAAAAGCCGGGCGAGGAATTCACTCTAAACCTAGGCGCCGACCGGGAGGTTTCGGTCAAACGAGAAAAAACCCACGACAAGGTCAAGGAAACGTTTCTGGGAAAATTCGAACGCGACAACGTTGTCAGGGAACTTTCCTACAAGATTACGGCCGAAAACCGCAAAGACTCGAAGGTGTCCCTTACAATCCTCGACAGCATTCCGGTGTCCAAAACCGACCGCATCGAAGTCACCGATGTCCGGATAACTCCCGAGCCGGACCAAAAAAACCACCTGGACCGCCAGGGCGTCATGCGCTGGGACCTGCAGCTGAAACCGGAGCAGAAGAACGAGATTGTCATCGAATTTACGGTGACCTACCCCAAGGAGTTTCCACCGCGCTTCTGATATCCGACTTTGCGGTTGCACGAAAACCGGATTTGGGGTACGTATGGGGTAAATTGGTCTGAACACCTGACCTAATGCGCTGAACTGACCGATTGTTCAGCCGCCTGCAAGGAGGTCGAGCGCTTTGGCCAGCGGAATGATTTTTGATTGTCGTCGATTTGCCACCCACGACGGGCCGGGGATTCGAACTACGGTTTTCCTCAAAGGCTGCCCCTTTGCCTGCCGATGGTGCCACAACCCGGAAAACTGGGACACGGTTCCGTCCGTGGTGTACCGGCCGGAAAGATGTATCGGCTGCAGCCGCTGTGTCGAAAACTGCCCGGAAGCGGCGCTGGCATTGACTGCCGCAGGGGTGGTACGCGACCCTTCGCGTTGCCGGGATTGTGGCGACTGCGTTCACAGCTGCCCGGCAGAAGCCCGGGAAAGCACGGGCTGGATGACCTCGGCGGCAGATCTGCTGGCAATCATCGAAAAAGATATCCCGTTTTACGACCAGTCCGGAGGCGGTGTTACCTTCTCCGGCGGAGAACCGCTTGTTCAATCCGATTTTCTGATCGAGCTGCTGCAAGGCTGCCGGCAACGAGAAATTCACCGGGCGGTGGACACCACCGGTTTCGCACCGGCTCAAACGGTTGCCGAGGTGAGCCGACATACCGATCTTTTCCTCTACGACCTGAAAATGATGGATCCGGAAAACCACCGGCGATTCACCGGCCACTCCAACCACCTGGTTCTAGAAAACCTGAAGATGCTGTCGTCTTCCACTGCGAAGATCATCATCCGAATACCCCTGATTCCCGGCATAAACGACGATGCCGACAACATGCAACGAACTGCGGATTTCGTCACCGGCCTTCCCCGCCGCCACCCGGTGGAGCTGCTACCGTTTCATCGCTCCGCCGTTCACAAATACGGCAAGCTGGGGTTGTCCTACCCGGCCGAAGGGTTGCTGCCGCCCGGTCCGGAGCAACTTTCGGCAGCAGCCGTCTGTCTGCAAAAAGCCGGATTGAGCGTTCACACGGGAGGTGAATCATGAATGCAAGAATCAAACGGCTTCGTCGCAGTTCCATGGAGGCGCAGCCGTCTATCTCCATCGAACGGGCGTTGCTGGTCACCGAATTCTACAAGGAACATCTCGGCAAATTTTCGACCCCTGTTCTGCGGGCACTGACCTTTGCGCACCTGTGCGACAACAAGAGCATATGGATCGGCCAGGACGAGCTGATCGTCGGCGAACGGGGCCCGCACCCCAAATCCGTTCCCACATTTCCGGAACTCACCTGCCATTCGGCAGAGGATCTGCGGATCCTCGACAGCCGCGCAATGACCCGCTACCGGATCGAAGAGGCGGATATTCAAACCTATGCCGATCGGGTCATTCCTTTCTGGCAGGGTCGCAACATGCGTGATCGGTTGTTCGAACAGGTGCCGGAAAGCTGGAAAAAGGCATACGCGGCCGGCCTGTTTACCGAGTTCATGGAGCAGCGGGCCCCCGGTCACACCGCCCTGGACGGAACCATCTACGGGCAGGGAATGCAGGATTTCAAGCTCGAGATAGCGGGGCAATTGCAGACCCTGGACTATCACAGCGATCCGCATGCAGCAGACCGCGCCGAGCAGCTGAAGGCCATGGACATCGCCTGCAGCGCAGCCATCCGATTTGCCCGGCGGCATGCACAGCTGGCCCGGCAGATGGCGGAAAGTGAGTCCGACCCAGGCAGACGAAAGGAACTGGCGCGGATCGCCGCCAACTGCCACCGGGTGCCTGCCCATGCCCCGCGGGATTTCTGGGAGGCATTGCAGATGTACTGGTTTGTCCACCTGGGCACCATCACCGAGCTCAACGGCTGGGATGCCATGACGCCCGGGCACCTCGATCAGCACCTTCACCCTTTTTACCAAGCCGAGCTGGCCGCCGGCACCCTGGCGCGCGATTCCGCCAAAGAGCTGCTCGCCTGTTTCTGGATCAAGGTCAACAACCATCCGGCACCGCCGAAAGTGGGCGTGACAGCGAAAGAAAGCGGCACCTACAACGACTTTACCAACGTCAATCTCGGGGGGCTGACCCGCGACGGCACCGATGCGGTCAACGAGGTTTCCTACCTGATCCTGGAGGTGCTCGACGAGCTGCACATCCTGCAGCCCCAGGCCAGCGTGCACATCAGCACCAAGACGCCCGACCGTTTTGTGAAAGCCGCCTGCCGGGTCATCCGCAACGGGTTCGGCTACCCCTCGGTCTTCAATGCCGACGCCACCGTCATGGAGCAGGTCCGGGCGGGCAAATCCGTGGAGGACGCCCGGGAGGGCGGGTGCAGCGGATGCATCGAAACCGGCGCGTTCGGCAAGGAGGCCTACATACTGACCGGATACCTAAACGTGCCCAAAATTCTCGAACTGGCCCTCAACGACGGCCGCGATCCGGCCGGCGGCGAGCAGATCGGTCCCGCAACCGGTGACCCGGCGCACTTCACCGGATTTGAGGATCTCTATCGTGCATTCGAAGAGCAGCTGCGCGCAATCGTCGATCTGAAGATTCGGGTGAACAACATCATCGAACGCATGTACGCCGCTAACACGCCGGCGCCGTTTCTATCGGTTGTCATCGGCGACTGCATCGCCAAGGGGCGAGACTATTACGACGGCGGGCCGCGATACAACACCAACTATATCCAGTGCTGCGGCATCGGAACCGTCACCGACAGCCTGTCGGCCATTCGCACCCATGTCTACGAAAACCGGGCGGTTGACATGCAGCGACTGGTTGCATCCCTTGCCGGCAACTTTGAAGGGGAGGAGGCCCTGCGACTGCAGCTGAAAAACCGCACGCCCTGCTTCGGAAACGACGACGACCGTGCCGACAGCATCATGCAGCGGGTCTACAACTCACTGTTGGAGGCCATCGACGGCCGGCCGAACACCAAAGGCGGCCGGTATCACCTCAACATGCTGTCGACCACCTGCCACGTGTACTTCGGCCGTATGCTGGGAGCTTCGGCCAACGGCCGCATGGCCGGACTGCCCATATCCGACGGGACCTCCCCCTCCCATGGCGCGGACCGCAACGGACCGACAGCGGTGATCAAGTCGCTGAGCAAGATGGATCAGCTGAAATCCGGCGGGACCCTGCTGAACCAGCGCTTTCTGCCGGCCGCGCTGAAAGGGGAAAGCGACGTGGACAAACTGGCGCAACTGATCCGCACCTATTTCCGTTTAAACGGTCACCACATCCAGTTCAATGTGGTCGACACCGACACCTTGCGCAGGGCCCAGCAGCAGCCGGACGAATATCGCGATTTGCTGGTTCGCGTGGCCGGATACAGCGACTACTTTGTGGATCTGGATCACCGGCACCAGGAGGAAATCATCAGCCGTACCGCACAGGAGGCTTTTTGAAATGGGAAGAGCCGGTTATCTGCGAATCGCGCGCCGATCGGCCCCTCGCCTGGTGGCCGAGCAGCTTCTCGGCAAGATCGACAAGGGAGAGCTCGCACCCGGTGACGGCCTGCCGGCGCAACGACAGCTGGCAAAACTACTGGGGGTCGGCCGATCATCGCTGCGCGAAGCCGTCAATGCCCTGGCGGTAATGGGCTACCTGGAGGTCATCCAGGGCAAGGGAACCTATATTTGCCGGTCGCTGCCGGCGACCGATACCAGCCTGGCGAAACTCGACGCGGCCCTGCAGGCCGGCGCCCTGATCGATTTGATGGAAATTCGTGAGACCATCGAATGCCGATCGGCGCAACTGGCGGCCGAAAGGGCCGGCAAGGAAGAAATTCGCAGGCTGAAAAAGGTCCTTCAACAGATCGATGCGCACCGGGCGGACTACGATGCCTATCTGGATGCGGACCTGTCCTTCCACATCTGCGTAGCGCAGGCCGCCCAGAACTCGGTGACCCTGGAGATTACCCGGCTGCTGCTGGAAAAGGTGGCGGCCTACCATCGCCGGCTGCAGACTGCCCATCTGTCTTCGACCTATCGCGACAATTCACTGCAGTCGGCCCGCAAGGTGGTATCCTGCGTTCAAAAGGGCCGCGGGCGTGATGCCGCCCAGTGGATGGGCAAACACCTGCAGGAGATCCGCACAGAGTTGAAGGACATCCTGGTCTAGTGGACAAGCTCGCCGCACATCTTTACCGTTTGGGAGACGCCGATCATCCCTGTTTTCTGGTCACCGGAGCGGACAGGAACGTGCTGATCGACGCCGGCCCTGCCTTTATGGCACCAACCTGCCGGCAGCAGATCCAGCAATGGATGGGCAACGGCAGGGCACCGGACTGGCTTTTCCTGACCCATTTTCACTACGACCACACGGGGGGCGGCCCGTATCTTTTGCGTCATTTCCCCATGATGAAAACGGCCGGCAGCGCCAAACTCGGCAGACTGCTGACCAGAGGGAAGATTGTCGCAAGCGTTACGGATTTCAACCGCAGGCTGATCACAGAGCGCCTTCCGGAGAATGACCTGGTCGCCGAGGATATCGACTACAGCGCTCTGTCAATCGATCGGGTCCTGGAAGACGGTGAGGGGATCGACCTGGGCGGCGGGGTGACGATCGAAGTGGCGGCCGCTCCCGGCCACACAGCCGACAACCTGTGCTTCTTTCTGCCCCACGCCGGGGCGGCACTCACCGCCGAGGCGGTAGGCATCATCCCCGGCGACGAATTCTGGGTGGCGCCGCAGTTTCTGTCCAGCTACGACGATTACCTTTCCACCATCGATCGGATCCGGCAGCGCCGGCCGAAAATCATCGTGCTGGGCCATCACCGGGTGGTGGAAGAAAAGGACATCGACCGGTTCTTCGAAGTTTCCCTGGCCGACTGCGAGGAGTTTCGAAAAATGGTCGAACAGTTCCTGCAGGAAGAACAGATGGTGGAAGAAAATGTCTTTCACCGCGTCCGCGAACGGCTGGTTCACACCGGTCGGAGAGGAAGACAACCGGAAGAGGCATTTCGGTTGAACCTGCAGGTACAGGTAAAAGTGGTCGCCCGGCAGCTTCGGATGGAGAAAGAGAACAGCTGAGTGCGGTTTTGCCTGCGGATTCGACCGCAGGCCGTTCACCCCTTAATTGGACACATCGAAAACCTGGACCCGGTTGTTGAGGGTGTCGGCCACAGTGAGCTGGCCCCGGGGGCTGATGCAGACCTGGGACGGATATTGCAGCAGCCCGTCCTTCCAGCCCCGCCCGGAAAGCCTGCCCAAAAAGGCACCGCTCGATGACAACACCACAATGCGACTCCCATTTCGGTCACTTAAAAATATGCGCCCCCCGGCGTCGGTGGTCAGGATGGACGGATAGCGTGCGTAGGGTTTCAAAGAGTCGGTGATGGGGGTGAAGCTGCGGCCGGCGGCATCCAGCGCATACACAATACCGGCTACCCCGTCGACGGCCAGCACCTTACCCTTTGGATCGACGGCAATGTCGGACAGAAAATCGGTGCCTGCAGGAAAGCCGATTCTCACCCGTACGTTTCCGCCCGGCGTCATCACCAGCACCCTTTTCGCGGCCAGGTCCAGAACGAACAGATCGCCGGAAGGGTGCACGGCAAAACTTTTTACGGCCACCGGCTGCCCGGCCAGCTTGACCACCGAAATAAACCGCCCGTCGTCGGCCAGACGGACGATTTGAAGCGGTGTGCGATTCAACACATAGATCTCTCCGTTGCCGCCAGCCTGGACTTTGGTCGGGCTGTTCAACTGCGGCAATTTGACCTCGGTCACTTCTGCCAAAGCGGTTTCAGTTTCAATCCGGTACCGCAGCAAACGGCCGTTTCCACTGTCGGCCACGATGAGGCTGGAATCGGCCGGGCAGGCCACCCCTTCGGGGTGAAGCAAAGGGCCGTCTTTCCCATCCTGATAGACGGAAATGCGGTGCCACAGCTTAATGTCTTGGGCATAGCCGCTTGCAGGGGCGCCAATTCCAAGTGCCAGCGCGATAAAAATGATCATCAGCCGGGTCATGGATTTAATCTTCTCAATCCTTTCGGTCGGTTATGGAACGTCTACTTCAGCGCCTGCGATCGACATGGCAGGAAACGCACAGATCGTAAGTGGTTGCAAAACTCAGCATCATGGGATTGTCGGCCGTCCCGCACCCCCTGTGACAGCTGAGACAGTCGAGCGTCAGGTTTTTATTTCGAGTGTCAATCACGGTTTCCCCGATGGGATGGGTGGAATGCGTCTGCCACTCATGGCAGCGGCCGCAAAGTTCGATGCTCGAAGAAGTTTCGAACAGCAGCACCTGCCGGCCGCCATGCGGAGCGTGGCACCGATTGCACTGCCCCTGCCGGACCGGTTCACAGAGTTTTTCATCCTTCCGGCCTTTTTTCGACCGCTCCTGGAGCGCTACGGTGTCGGCATGACACTTACCGCACACCTGCACCGGTGTTCCCCGCACCAGTTTTTCTTCACGGGAAGCGTGCGGGGTGTGGCAGGTGTTGCAGCCGTTTTCCGTCAGCATGGGCCAGTGAACGCGGTTGTTGCCGGTTTGCCGGTCGATCCAGCGTTCGTGGCACTGACGACAGAGCTGCATCCCCTGCTTTTTCAGGGTCGTCTGTCGTGCGCTTCCCGGTGGATTGTGACAGGCCGCACAGTTACCTTCCGCCAGCGGCGCGTGAGCCGTTTCGTAGATGATACCCCGCCGATCGGATCCATGCGGACTGTGGCAATCGCTGCAGGCAACGTCATCGACGCGGTAGTTGTTGTGTTTGCGTTTGAAGCGGGCTTCATTCGTTCGATGACAATCCAGGCACAGCGTTGGCGGTGCGGCTTTCAGCAGGTGATTCTGTTTTTCGGAAGCGTGCGGCCGGTGGCAATTCAAACACCCCTTTTCCATATCCACCGGCTCGTGCTTGAATCGAGCATTCTGCGTTTTTTGACCGATGTCCGCGTGACATTCGAAACAGACCCTGTCACCCTCTTGGGTCAAAATCGAGGGATACGCCGAGCCATGTGAATCGTGGCACTGCTGACAGTTGCCGGTGACCACGATGCTGTGGGCACTGTTGAATTCTTTCGGCAGTATTTCTGCGTGGCACTCGAGACACAAACGGGTGGGTGCGGCCGTCAGCAAGCCTTCGTGGCTGGAAGCATGCGACTGGTGGCAGCTGGTGCAGTCTTTGGCTTTGACCAATGGATGGAGATGGGTCTGTTCCATCTTTTCGGCGAAATCCGTATGGCATGTCAAACAGGCCTCTCCCCTGGCACCGGCCCGCAGCTTGAAATCCTGCTTGGTGGTCGAGGCAGCGGCGGCGGGTAATGCGCACAGTGCCAGCAGCAGGATGGCAAAGATAATGATGCGGTGTTGAAACATTGGGTGCATTCTCACTGTAGCTCGACGAGATGGCAGTCTTTACAGCTGTTTTCCGAAAACGGTTTGTGCAGAACGGTTTTGAACAGCCGCGGGTCCCGGGAAACATGAGCCGCGTGGCAACTTCGGCAGTCCATCCGTTCGGCCCCGATTCCTAGGTGGGCCTTGCCGAAAGATTCGTTTCCGTAGTCATGGCAACGGCTGCACAACGGCTGGATCGGTTCTGCGATAAGAGCGGCTTCGGGCCCCTGGTGCGGCAGATGACATATGCCGCATTTGCCGATCTCTTCGGGCGCATGAATGTAGAGCTGCTCGAATGTTTCCTCCGGACCCTTCGCTTCGGCAGCCTGGATATCCGGTGTTTCCCCACCGGCAGGGGAGGCCTGCAAAAGGGCTGCTTTGAGATCAGCATGGCAGGCCAGACACAGGTCCGGAGTCTGTGCCAGGACCAGGTGCGGTAGATCCGATTTGTGCGGGTTGTGGCAGGCACTGCATTGGCCTTCGGTCACCGGTTTGTGCCGGCTGGCCACCTCGGTAATTTTTTTCTTCAGATCGGTTCCGTGGCAACCGGCGCACAGAAAACCCTGCTTTTGCGTCAGCATGCCCGGAATGTTGCTGCTGTGGGCATCATGGCAGCGGTAGCACTGCCCGGATTGAAATGCCGGGTGCGCCACACCCGCATCCGGTATCTGCATCAGCTCCTGGTGACAGTCCGAACAAAGGGCCGGGTCCTTTGCTTCGAACTTGAGCAGGTTGGCGCGCTGGGCCCCGTGCGATCGATGGCAGGCGTTGCACAGTCCGTCGACCACCGGTTGATGGGTGTTGGTTTTGGTAAATTCGATCTCTGTATCGACGTGGCACCGGTAGCAAACGGCATCCAGGCGATCTTTGACCATGCCGTTGAAATTGCTCCCGTGAGGGTTGTGGCAACTGCCGCAGGTGCCATCGACAAAGGGCTGGTGGGAAACCGTGATTTGCGACGCCGAACGGGTGCCTTCGTGACAGGCAAAACAGACGGCCTGTTCATTGTTGGCGAGAAGTCCGTCGTGCTGCGCCGCATGGTTTCGGTGGCAGGACAAACATCCCTTTTCTTCATCTATGGCCTTGTGGGGATACTTTACTTCGGCCTGCATTTGCCCGTGGCACTGATAACAAAGGGAATTACCGGCAGCAGACAGCAGATTCAGATTTTCCGAAGCGTGGGGCCGGTGGCACGAACCGCAGCTGCCGTCGGTAAACGGGCGGTGGGTGATCGAACCGCCGGCTTTGAGATCCGTCGCCTCGTGGCACTGGTAGCAAAGTTCGCCGGCAGTAGCTTTGAGGGCCAGGGGCCGGGACGAGCCCGGAGCATCGTGGCACTTTTGGCACGATTGCGAATCGACAAAGGGGTGAACGCTGCTGCGCATCAGCCGGGTTTGGTCCGACGAATGGGGGTTGTGACAATCCTGGCAGGAAGCGGTCTCCACCGGATAGTTGCCGTGGGCACTTTTAAACTCCCCTTTGCCGGGATCGTGGCATTCCACGCACAGGGCTGGAGAACCGGATTTGAGAATGTTGGCGTGATCCGCGCCATGAGGGCTGTGGCAGGTCAGGCATGCCGCCTCCTGCACCGGCTGATGAACCACTTCTTTGCGGTATCGTTCCGTTTTGTGGCACTGGAAGCATAGGTCTTCCAACGGCGCCTCCAAAAGACCCTGCTGGGAGGAGCCATGGGGATTGTGGCAGCGGATACACTGGTCTTTCTGGAACGCTGAGTGCAACACCGGCTTGTCCATCCCGATTTTCTCCCTGGGATGACAGCGGTAGCAGCCCTGGCTGCCCGGATACTTGAGCAACAGCTTGGGAACCACCCCGTGGCGCAGGTGGCACTCCTCGCACTGCAGTTCCATAACCGGCGTGTGCACGCCGGACAGGGAAAGGTACTTTGCGGCAAACTCGGTGTGACAGTCGAGGCAATCCTTTCGGACAAACCGCGACGGGGCCCGGGTGGTGGTCGGCGCACAGGCTGAATAGAGAAACGCCGCAACGACACATCCGCCCGCAGCCAACCACAGGAATCGGTATTTCCGGGGGCGACCCATGATTTTTTTCAACATGCCGGGAGCCGTCAATCGGTGGTCAGAAATATTTCTACCGGGTAATGGCGACTGAGTTGATCGGTCCATGTGTCAATTGCATCTTTGAGCTTTTGGTCGAAAAGGGTTTCTGCCACTTCCTCTCGCACTTCGACAAACGGCCGCACCCCCGTGTCGACGAGCTGCTCGATCCGCAGGACATAATAAACACCGCGCGCCTCGTCGCTGTAAAGTCGATAATCACCGGTGGCGCTGCCCGCCACTGCTTTGCTCAGGCCTTCGGGAAGTCCCTGTTGGGTCAGCAGCCTTCCGTCGAACCGCAGCAGGCCCGCTGCGCCGCGGTCCATCTGACCCTCTGCATTGGCAGCCAGCCAGTCGAAATCCGTCCCGCCGGTCAATTTCTCAATGGCATCGATGGCCTTGCTTTTCTGCCCGAAGGTCAAACTTCGCATTCGAATCATCTTCGGTGCCGAATACCGGTCGCGATGATCGTCGTAGTATTGCTGCAGTTCTTTTATATTCAACTGGATGCCGGGCGTGATGACCTTTTCGATGAACATTCCGAAAATCAGCGCTTCTTCGTACTCCCGGACGCGTAACTCGTACTCTTTTGTCCTGTCAAGACCCTTTTGGAGAGCGACCTTTTGTAAAATCCGGTTGTGCAGCATCCGCTCCAGCTCTTCCGCCTTGGCGGCATTTACCCTTTTCGCAGCGATGGCCTGGTCTATTCCGTGAAAAAACTTCTGGTCCAGCGCCCGGGTCAAATCCGCAACCGTAATCGGATCCTCTCTCTTGATTTCAACCAGTGTCCGTTTATCGCCTCGCATCGCTTCGAAACCCGGGGAAGCGGCCTCGTAGTCGATGGTTTCCAGCAGCTCCTTGTCTATCTTGGCAACCTGCTTGCGCAACCCCTCGTAATATTGCCTGGTAGCCTGCATTTTCTTTTGGGTCAGCACCTCTCTTTGGGCACTCCGCCACACCTCCGGGTCCAGCTGCTCCGGATAGCGCACTGCTTCGAGGAGAAAGAGAACATGTTTGCCGAGCCCGACGGTTACGATCGGGCTGACGTCACCGGGCTGCATCCGGGAAATGATCTGCGCTACGGAGGGGTGCAGATCCGCATTTTTCAAAAACCGGCCTTCGGCTTCCACCTCCGCATACCCTTCCCGGGCGGCCTTATCGGCTGCCGTATTGAAATCGATTCCATTTTGGATTTCGCCTTCGACCCGCGCGGCATCGTCCTTGGTTTTGAATACCGCCGACCGGATTTTCGACTCCTGTACCCGCTGGAGATAGGACGGTTCCACCTCGGCATCTTTCACCCGGATGTCCTGGACGTGCTGCTCGAGCAGCAGTTTAATCAACGTATCCCGGGAATAGATCTCCACCGCGTCGCGGATTTCCGGTTGCTCGTTCAATCCCATGTTGGCCGCCTCCAACACGATCAGACGGATGTCCACCAGCCGTTTGATGATGCCGGAATAGTCTATTTGCCCCGGCGGCCGTGGATCACCGATTTTTCTGTCCGGTGCCGTCATCGAACCTGCATGGGAAGCCGCCAGTGCGCGTTTGAATTCGGCCAGGGTGATCGGATCTCCTCCGACGGCGGCCACAGCCTTTTCGCCCTTTATGCTGGGCAGATTTTCCACCGAAACCGCGCCGGCCGTTGCGATCAGCAGTATACCGATCGGTGCTGCTGCGCAGAGAATCCCCCATCGCCTGAATCTCAATATGTGGTTCACTTTTATCATTCGATTTCCTCGTGTCTGGTTTATGTGGATAAACCCATGGCAGAAAAGGTTTAACTCAGTAAATCTCCTACCAAGAGTGACGGGAACCGGTCGCTGCTTCGTCTTAACCGTTCAATTCATAACACAATTTTTGGATCGAAAATAGCGGGTAAAGCGCAATTAGGGGCGAGCGTTTTCTGGGCCGGAATCGAAGCAACGGTGAAATCACCGATTTCGACCGGTCAAATCCCCACCTTCTGAACCCGGAAATCGGTCGCCTGCGACAGCTTCAATCCCTCAACCATTTAGAATCACATCACTTCCTCGCAGCTCGCCCCGGCTGGCACATGGCTTGCATTTATCCGGTATATGCAAATGGGCATTTCCATAATCAGATTTCTGAAAGGGCCCCGTGCCGTTGTAACGGGTGTTCTTTTCATAACGCTGTGCCTGCCCCCCCTGGGCAGCGCTGAAGTCGAAACAAAGTACCTCTACCGGCTGTCGAATTTCAGTGGGCCTGTCGCCACCACCTGGGCCCGGATCGCACTGGATGAAGCCCGCGGCGAGATTTACACGATCCTGGAAAAAGAGGTGCGGGTGTTCAACGACAGCGGGATGGAAATCTACCGTTTCGGCGAAGACGGCAGTCTGGGGACCGTGCTGGATCTGGCGGTCAACAGCACCGGGGAAATCCTGGTCCTCTCCCGCACCCGAACCGAACAGTCCATTCTGGTCTGCGATTTTCGGGGTCAGCCCATTGGAAGATTTTCCCTGACAAATTTTCCGCCCGATTTTACCGCTTTCACCCCACACCGCATGGTCTTTAAAAATGGGCGGCTCTACCTGGTCGACACGCCGGCCCTTAAGGTGGCGGTCACCGACGCTGTGGGCCGTTTTTTGAACGGCTACGACATCGGTGCCCTGCTGGAAATTCCGAAAAAAAAGCGGCTCGTAACCGAAATCAGCGGATTCAGCGTCGACGGACGCGGGAACATGCTGTTTACCATCCCGGTGCGGTTTTCCGTCCACCTGCTCTCGCCCGACGGAAATCTGACCAGCGAGGTCCGCCCGGGCAGCGCTCCCGGAAAATTCAACCAGGTCGCCGGCATCGTGGCGGACGATCAAGGCTACATCTACGTGGCGGATCGGCTGAAAAACACCATACTGATCTTCGACCGTCAGTTCCGGTTTCTGAGCCAGTTCGGCTACCGCGGACTGCGGCCGGACAACCTTTTCGGCCCCCAGTACCTCATACTGGACGCCAGGGGAAGGCTCTACATCTCCCAGCTCAGAGACCAGGGAGTGAGCGTTTTTAAAATCAACTACACACAGCCGTGAACATTCGGCTGATAACTTGCTGACAAGGAGGTGATGCACGGGACGTTCGAAAATATTTCATTGATTGTAAATCGCAACATTTTTCCTGCAACCCACCATTAGCCAATGCGATCGATAAAAGTCGATGGGCTGCAGGGCAACAAGGGAGGAGGAATCCATGTTCAAGCCAACTATTTGCCTGCCCGTCATTGCTGCAGCGGTGCTGATCCTGGGTCTGAGTGCACCGGGTTTTGCGTATCATGACGGCGGTGTGGCCCACTGCGACGGTTGTCACACCATGCACAACTCGGTAAACGGACAACCCGTCGTGACCACCTCCGGCAGTAATCTGCTGAAGGGCGCCGACGCCAGTTCGGTTTGTCTGAGCTGTCACCAAGGCTCTGGCAGCTACCACATTTACAGCGACAGCGGAGCGAACTATACCCCCGGCGGTGATTTTTTCTGGACCTCTGTGGATGTTTCCTGGGTCGTGCGGGGCAACACGAATGTCCGAAAAGGATACGGAAACGGCCACAGCGTAGTGGCGGCCGATTTTCCGGAAATCCAGGCGGAACTCGATCTGACCACCTCGCCCGGCGGCAACTTTCCAGCCGCCATACTGGGGTGCCAGAGCTGCCACGATCCCCACGGTGTCGTGCCCAACAAAACCGGCCCGATATCCGGCTCCGGTTCATTCGGTGGCACCGCTCCGGCGGGAGCAACGCTCGGCAACTACCGGCTTTTGGGCGCGGTCGGATATTCACCCACCGGCAGTAATGTGACCTTTATCAACGCACCCCCAGTGGCCCGGGCACTGCCGAACGGCTCCGCAAACGAGTCCGACGACCATCACGCCGAATACGGCTCCGGCACGGCCGAGTGGTGCGCCAACTGCCACGCCGGCTTTCAGGTTGCCGGCACCGGCAATGACAAGCATCCCACCGGCACCACGGTGAAGCTGGGCAACTTTGTCACCAATTACAACCGGTATCGGTCCACCGGCGACACCGGCGGAAACTTTTCCACCGCCTATTCGGCGCTTGTGCCCATTGAAAGGGGAATCAGCGACAACTCGGCGCTCGACACCGACAATACCGAAGGTGCGGTGGACGGACAGAGCAGTGTGACCTGTTTGTCCTGTCACCGTGCACATGCGTCGGCATTCGAGTACGGCACTCGCTGGGATACCAGCACCGAGCTGCTGGTCGACTCGCATCCGGATACGGGAGACACGGTCACCCGATCCGATGCAGCAACGCTCAAAAACAACTCCTACTATGGCCGCACCATCGAAACGGCCTTCAACGAGTATCAGCGCAGCCTTTGCAACAAGTGCCATCTGAAGGATTAATGCTCTTCGTTCGGGTGGAAATCTAAAAAAAGGGCCGGCGGCGATGTCGCCGGCCTTTTTTGCACCCTGCAGTGGTGTCGGCCATAAAATTGCACTGCGAACCGATGTGTGTTATGCGTTTGCGAGCATCGGCCCGTCCGTGCGGCGAAACCATCCGAAGGGGTTCACCGATGAAATCCAGCTACCGCCTGTTGCTTGTCGCATTGCTGTTTTGGTCGAGCGGCTGCAGCGTACCGCAAATCGCCGAACCGCCCGCCGGCGACACCGGGGGCCAGGTGGTCATCTACCTGCAGGCGCTACCCCAGTCTGCCCAGCACGTCCGCTTCACCCTCGATGACGTCATGGCGTTCGGGCCGGACGAAAACCGCATCCCCCTAAAGCTGGCCTTCAGCGATCTGGATGGCGCGTCACTGACCGGTCGTCAAAGGCAGCTGGCATCCGGCAATTTGCCGCAAGGCAGCTATTCCGGCGTCGAAATTACCATCCGTGGTGCCTTTATCATGGGCGAAGAAGGCGAAGCGGCGCTGCTGGTGGCTGAGAATCCAATACGCATCATCCGCCCGTTCGAGGTAATTCGCGGCGAAGCCGCGGCCTTGTTTCTCAGCCTTACCTCTACCGGATTGGGGGCCGGCGCGGTCGTCTTTCGGCCTGGTTTTAACCTGACCGTCGCCGGCCGTCAGCTGTTCAGTCTGAACGGCTACATCAGCAATGCAACTGCCAATCGACTGACGGTTTTCAACAAAAAGACCATGCAGGTAACGAATGTAATCGCCACCGGTCGAAAGCCCTCCGGCATGGCGATCGACAGCCTCCAGCGGCGCCTCTATGTGGCCTGCTCCGACGACGATCGCATCGAGGAAATCGATATCGTCGATAACGCGGTCAAAAACCGAATCGAGCTGCGCGTCGGTGACGGTCCGATGGACCTGGCCGTCACCCCGGACGGCCGGTCCCTGCTTTCGGCCAACTTCGGCTCCAACACCGTCAGCCTAATCGAACTGCGCTCGCGGGTGGAGATCACCCGGTTCAGTGTCGGTCGACGCCCAACGGCGGTGGTGGTGGATGAGACCGGCACCTATGCATTTGCGGTCAACTCCCTGTCGAACTCGGTCACCGTGCTCGATCTGCGGCGGTTGGCGCCGGTGGCCGCAATCGATGTGGAAACCACTCCCCTGCAGGCAGCCCTGGAGCCGGCCGGCGGAAGATTGCTTGTCATCAATCGAGATTCTCCCAACCTTTCCGTCATCGGGTTCGATCCGCTGGTAGTTGCCGACAGGGTATTTGCCGGTGCCGGTGCCCTCGCCATCGTGGCCGACCCGCAAACCCGTCTGGTCTATGTGGGCAACGACACCGGTGACATTCAGGTGTTCGATCCTGCGTCACTGATGTTTGTCGATTCCATCTCGGCTGCCGGTCCGGTAAAGCATCTGACCATCGACCGGGAAGAAAATAGCCTGTTTGCGATCCGACCGGAGGAAAAAGTGCTGCAAAAGCTCGATTTGACCAGCAAACGGATCCTCTCCGAAATCGAAGTGGAAAAGGGTGCCTATGCGGTGGCGGTGGTGGGTGAGCGGTAGTCTAGTTTGCCGGAACTGCTTGATCTCTGCGGCCCTGTGGAGCGTTCTCTGCGTGCTGGCCGCCGATGCCAGGGCCGACTACCTGCGGTTTCGGGGAGACTGGGATTATACGTCAACGGATTCTGAAATCACCAACAAGCTCAGCGGCGACAGAATCGACACGGCATCCACACGGTGGCTACAGCAATACAACCTCGATTTTTCCAAAACCGTCTATCCCTACCTGAATCTTCTGGGCGGTGTCCTGTACCAGATGACCGATCTGGAATCTGCCGCCAACGACCTCCAATCCGAATCCGGTGAAACCTTTCTGCGACCGTTCGTGCGCATCGGTCTCGACAATCCAATCTACCGCGCCGGAGCGGAATTCCGACATACAAATGTCGAAACAGATGTCACCGGAGGTATCGGCACGGAAGACCTGCGGGACGAATTCGACGTGTATCTCGGGTGGCTGCCTGCAGGGCTTCCGGAGTTCACGGTTCGCTATAACCAGGTCCACACAACCGACGGGCAGGACACGCGCGATACCCTGGAAAAGACCTATACCCTGGAAAGCGTTTTCAATCCCGGCGACAACTGGCGTTTTTACTATTATTTCCAAAGAGACGAGGACGAGGACAATGTCCGCAACACCCTCGTATTGAACGATCGCCACACCGGACGCATCAATTATGGCCGCCGGTTCCTGGAAAACCGCCTTGCGCTGAACACCGGCTACCAGCTCAACTACACAAAACTCGAGCTGCCGGCCCGCGGAGAGGTGGACACGGATATCACACCATCGCAGGGGCTTTCGTCCATCGACGACACACCCGACGACGGACCGGCCCTGGCCGGCAATCCCGCGCTGATCGACGGCAATGTTTCCATCTCCGCCGGTCTGGACATCGGCCTGGGCGGTGACGAAACCACCCTGACCAACATCGGCCTCGACCTCGGATTGCCCACCGACATCAACAAGATACGGGTGTGGGTCGATCAAAGACTGACCGCCGCAGTGTCCAATTCGTTCTCCTGGGCGGTGTACACCAGTCCCGACAATCTCGACACCAGCACCTGGACCCAGGTGGCCACCGTGTTCCCGGCCCTGTTCGACACCTTCGAATTCCGATTCGACATCACCTTCCCGACGGTGACGACCCGCTACCTCAAGGTGGTTGTACGCCCTCTATCGCCGCTCGTTCCCGGCGCAGCCAGCTTTCCCAACATCTTCGTCACCGAAATGGAGCCCTTCCTGACCCTATCGGGGCTGCCCGTCACCGCCGAGCAGGAAACGGTCGATCATAATGTCAACCTCACCCTCACCGGTCGCATCTCGCCGCGAACGTCGACCGGGTACGATCTCAACTGGCGGACCCGGAAACAGGAATTTGCCTTTTCGGCCGTTACCGACGAGCGGTCCGAGCTCGCCAACGGGCTGTTTTTGCGCCACATCTTCAACCCGGTTTTTTCCACCAACGCCCGCCTGCTGCGCACGGACACAACGGTAAACGATGATACGGTAATCGACTACACCTACGGTTTATCATTGCGGGCCGACTATCTGAGAACTTTCAATCAAATCCTGACCTTCAGCGGCACACGCACGGAACTCGACGAAGGCACCGGCACCACCGATTCGGTTTTTTTGCGCAGCAACGCCATTTTGTACCGCGACTGGAGCGCATATCTGGATCTCGGCTACAGCCGGGAAGACCTTTTGGCGATCGGCCGGCAGGACACGGCGACCGTCCGACTCGGAACCAACCTGGTACCGCACCGAACCCTTACATTCAACCTGGATGCGACGCTGCGGCTGGTGGAAAACCTCGAAGACCAGGGAGGAGATTACACCGACAACGCCTACAACCTCCAGATGTTCTTCACTCCCTACCCGGCCCTGTCTTTGTTCGGCAAGGTCACGATCCGGGATCGGGATGATGAAACCACCACCGTGCAGAACTACTCGGTAAGCTGGTCGCCGTTTCCGGACGGTGCGATCCAGTTTTCTCTCACGTACGCTGAAATTCTGCGGCTGGAGGAAGGTCGCCGGGACCGCAACTATGGACCGTTTCTGGCCTGGAACATCAGTCGCCATCTGCTGTTGGAGTCCCAGTACACATTGACAGACTCGGAGGATCCGCTGCAGAATATTGACTCGCGCACCTTTCGCTCGGAACTGATCTTTACCTGGTGAACGGCGAAACCTGCCGTATGAGGTTTCCGTTGGTGTTGACCCCGGGTGCGGATTGGGATAAAAATAGGAAGACCGGAAAACAAACCTGCTCCGGGATGACCGGCGCTGACAGCGTAAAGGAACTTCGGATGAACCCAACGTCTCCCCTCATGCGATGGATATGCTGTATTTGGATGGCAGCGGCTTTGCTGCTGACGGGCTGCGGCGCGAAGTCCGTACCCGAGAGCTTTCACGACCCCGACATCGATTTTTCGGCCCTGCGCAGCATTGCCGTGATGCCGCTTGCCAATCTTTCGCGGGATCAACAGGCCGCCGACCGCGTGCGCGACACCTTTATCAACAGCCTCATGTCAACCGGCGCATTGTACGTGGTGCCCCCCGGAGAGGTTGCCCGGGGCATCGCCAGGGCCGGCATTACCAATCCGTCATCGCCCTCGAAGGACGACGTCACCAAAATCGCCGCCATCGTCCAGGCCGACGCCCTGATTACCGGTGTCGTTCGAGAATACGGCGAAGTCCGTTCCGGGGCCACGTCCGCCAACGTCGTTTCCGTTGGATTGCAGATGTTTGAATCCAGCACCCAGCGGGTGGTGTGGACGGCATCCGCCACGCGCGGTGGGATCTCTATGGCAGACCGTCTGCTCGGAGGCGGCGGGAGGCCCATGAACGATGTCACCCAGGCAGCAGTCAATGATCTCATCAACAAACTCCTTTACTAAAATCACGCTGGCGGGATGCTGCCTGCTTCTCTGCATAGCCGGGTGTTCGACCAGCGGCCCTGCGACCACCGTTGAGAAAGTTCAGGATTCGCCGGTCATTGCCGTCATGCCCATCGACAATCTGAGCGGTATCGCGGCTCCGCTGATCGGCATCCGCAGCGAAATCGTATTTCACCTGGAAAAAAGCGCGGTGAGCGTCGTTCCAGATGATCAAATCGAGGGCTTTATCGTCCGGCACCGCCTTCGCTATACCGGCGGAATGGACAACGAAACGGCCCGGCTGCTCAAAGAGGAGATCGGTGCAGATGCGGTCCTGTTCACCGCACTGGAATATTACAATGGCCAGCCCCCTCCAAAAATTGCCCTTTCTGCAAGGCTGGTGACCGCCGGAGACCGGCCGCGGATTCTGTGGATGGACGGGGTGGGTGCAGCCGGTGACGATGCACCCGGTTTCCTGGAACTCTCCCTGGTGGAAGACCCCGACATACTGCTGCGCCGCGCGATATTTCAACTGACGACATCACTGGTGGGCCATCTGTCCGGTCAACATGCGACAGCGGCGGAAACCCGGCGTACCTTCGAACCCCAAATCGTGTTCAACAGCCGTCTGCTGCTGCCGAACAGAACTTACAGCGTTGTGGTGCTGCCCTTTTTGAATCTGAGCACTCGCAGGCACGCCGGGCAGATGATGACGCACCATTTCACGGCCGCGCTGAAGGGGCTTGCCAATATGCAGCCCGTGGAACCGGGCCAGGTGCGGCAGACACTGCTGAATTTCCGAATCGTGATGCAAGACGGTCTGTCGCTGGCCGATGCCACCGCATTGTTCAGCCGTATGAACGTCGATCTGATTCTCTCAGGGCGGGTATTCGACTACGAGGATTACCAGGGAGCCGGAGGACCGGCCAAAGTCTGTTTCTCGGCATCGCTTATCGAGCATCAGACCCGAGAGTCCGCATGGGCTGCCAGCAGTTGCCGGGACGGAGACGACGGGGTGGTTGTTTTCGACTGGGGGACCATCCGCACGGCCCATGGCCTGGCCGCGGCCATGGTAAACGGGGCGGTGGCCACCCTGGAACGATAAAGTTGGGGAGTATCCCTTCCGTAAAGTGAACCCGGCTTAACCGCCTTCCAGGCCGAATTTTTTTACCTGGTAGCGAAGGCTGTCGTAGCTGATGTTCAGCAGCTTGGCGGCAAGGGCCTTGTTGTTTTCCGCCTTTTTCAGGGCCTGCTGAATCAGGTTTTTCTCCAGGTTTTCCAAGTCGATGCCCGAATCCGGAAGCTGAAACCCGTTGCTGGGTTTGGGTCCGTTGTACATGGTCCCACCGGTGATCCAGCCGGGTATGTGTTCGGGACCGATCATTTCCGTGTTTTCCAGCACAACGATCCGTTCGATCAGGTTTTTCAACTCGCGCACATTCCCGGGCCAGCTGGCGGACCGGAGCACCCGCCCGGCCTCCGGGGTAAAGCCCTTAATACAACGGTTGTTGTATTTGGTCGTAAAAATTTTCAGGAAGTGATCGGCCAGCGGCGCAATGTCCTCCCTTCGCTCCCGCAGGGGGACGATATGCAGGTAAAACGTGCTGAGGCGGAAAAACAGGTCTTTACGAAACTCTCCATTGCTCACCGCATCGGAAAGGTTTTTGTTGGTGGTGGCAATCACCGTGGCATCGATGGGCATCTCGCTTTTTCCACCGATTCTTCGGATGGTTCGATCTTCCAGCACCCGCAGCAGTTTGCTCTGCAAATCCATTTTCATCTCACCGATCTCGTCCAGCAGGATCGAACCGCCGGAGGCCAGTTCGAACAGGCCTTTCTTGTCGGACTTCGCATCGGTAAAAGAGCCCTTGATGTAACCGAACAACTCACTTTCCAACAGTGATTCGGGCATTGCTGCACAGTTGACGGAGATAAACGGCGCATGCCCGCTGCCGCTCTGCTCGAACATCAGGTTGTGAATGTGCCGGGCCACGACTTCCTTGCCCGTTCCGCTCTCCCCGGTAATCAGGATGTTGTTGACCCGGGCCTTGGCGATGCGATCCACCTTCTCCAACAGGCTCTCAATGGCTCCGGAGCTGCCGATGATGTCCTTTTCGACAAAATCGGAGTAGGCCTTGCGCAGAAAGCGCACCTCCTGCTTCAGGCGCTCTTTTTCGATCACGTTGTTGATGACGATCTTGACCTCATCGGTGTGAAACGGCTTGGTGAGGTAATCGGCCGCACCGAGTTTCATCGCCTTGACCGCTGTTTCGGCGGTGTCGTCGGAGGTCAGCATCACGACCTGGGTATCGATCCGTAGATCCTGAATTTCCCGTAAGATGTCCATTCCATCGGGTTTCGGCATCTTGATGTCGAGCATAACGACATCCGGGCTGAAGGATCTGATTTTCTGCAATGCACCGCCGGATTCGGTTTCCGTCTGAACCTCGAAACCGGCCTTTTGCAAGGCCCTGCTGAGCATGGAGATAATCAGGTCGTCGTCGTCGAGCAAGAACACCTTGCGCATCTCTTTCATGCGGCCTGTTCCTCCCTGTCGACTTCAATGGGAAAGGTGATGGTAAACACCGTCCCCTTGCCGGGTTCGCTGGTCAGGTGAATGTCGCCCCTGTGCTGTTCGATCAAGCGCTTGGTAACCGCCAGCCCCAGTCCGCTGCCTTTCTTTTTGGTGGTGAAGAACGGTTCGAAAATCTTCTCCTGCACCTGCAGTTCGATCCCCTTGCCGGTGTCGGCGATCTCGATCCGGGCGGCCTTGGCGGCCGGATCGAGATCGGTTTTTAGCAGCAAGGTGCCGCCGTCGGGCATGGCCTCGATGCTGTTAAGCAGCAGGTTGAGAAAGATTTGCTGCAGCTGCATCGGGTCCGCCAGAATGTGGGGCAAGCCGGGCGTGAATTCCTTGACGATGTGGATGATACCCTCTGTATTTTTTGACACGGTCGGCTGTTTTAGGGAAAAGGCCGCGGTTTTGTCCAGCAGGTCGTTTAGATCGGTCTGGCTCAACTGTGGTTTGGGCGGTTTGGCAAAGTTGAGCAGGCTCTTGAGCAGATTCTCGATTCGCTTGATTTCTTCCACCGCCCGTTTCACCACTTGTTTGTCTTCCTTCAGCTCCAGCTCCTCGGACAGCACTTCCACCGACACCTTGATGCCGGCCAGCGGATTTTTGATTTCATGGGCCAGGGCAGTGGCCCACTCGCCGACCAGCTTCATCTGTTCGGCCCGCTGGAGCGTCTCTTCGATCCGTTTGCGTTCGGTGATGTCCCGCAGCACATGGATCACGGCAGTCAGGCGGCGGTCGGAGTCGAAACGCGGCATGGCCCGGACCTCGAACAGCCGGTCCAGATGCGGCTCGAACACCTCGAAGGAGGCCGGCTCTCCGGTTCTGAAACACTCGCAGCTGATACAGCCCTCCGGCGGAGCGTTTTTACCGTGATAGTATTCGTAGCACTTGGCCCGGGTGTGGTCCAGCAGGGGCAAGCCGAGAATCTCTTGGGCGGCCTTGTTGGCCCTGACGATGTTAAATTCTCGATCGTGGATGGAGATCATGTCGGTAATGGTGTCAAAGGTGTCTTCCCATTCCTGCTTGGTCTGTCGGAGCATGTCCTCCATCTGCTTGCGCTCGGTGATGTCTCGGTCAAAAGCCAGGACATACTTCCGGCCTTCCAGTTCCAGCAGGCCCGCACTGATTTCAACCGGAAAAACCGATCCGTCCCGTCGGATGTGTTCGATCTCGGCCGTAATCCATTTTCCGGAAAGGATCTGCTGAATTCTTCTAGAGGCCTGTTCGGCAGCGGCAGGGGCATCCAGGTCCTGAATCGACATCTTCAGCATTTCTTCCACGGTGTACCCGTGCATGGTTGCGGCAGCCCGGTTGGCAGCCACGATCCTGCCCCGATTCGCACCTTCTGCCTCGAGGATGAAGATCGCATCCCCGGCACTTTCGAACAGCATCCGGTAGCGCTTTTCGCTCTCCTGCAGCTGCAGCAATTGTTGCTTCAGTGCTTCGGACATCTGGTTAAAGGATGTAGCCACTTCAGCGAACTCTTTGGAAAGCCCCTCTACCCGATAGTCCAGATCACCGCTTTTCAGCCGGCGGGTGGCATTCAACAGAACACCGACCGGTTTGGCCAGATCGCGTATGAAAAAAAAACCCAGCCCGCCGGCAATCAGCGGGGTGATGGCGACCAGCACGTACAGGATGGTCTTTGATCGCGCGATATCGGCAAGCGATGCCTGGGTGCTGTCGGCGAGCTTGCTGTTGGCAATGTGGATCATGCCGTTGACCATCGATTCCAGTTTTTCGGTTTTACGGAAGGCTACGGATTGAAGTTCTGAGCGTTTCGACGGATTCCGGGAATCCATGAACATCTGTTGAGACATCTTGTAGTCGGCGACATCGTTGATCAGCACATCGAGCCGTTTCTGCACGGACTGCCGGTGGTGACAGTCCTTGCAGGTGGTGGATATCATCTGCATGGCGCGCACGTTGGCCGCAATCGTTTCGTCGCTGCTGGCAAAGGCACTGTCTTTGAGCATCAGATCGGATTGGACCTTGCGAATCTGCAACAGGAGATGCTCTCTCAGGATTTCGACCTGGTGGAGCATAATGAGGTGGTCGAGCTTAGCGGTGCTGGAACTGATGGTGACGACGATGTAAATGCCGCCGGCAATAAAAAGCAAAATACAGACACTTAGAACGATGGCAATACGCTTTTTCATGGGAAGGTCGGTTGGTGTTCATTTTTTTAGGATTCGGGGTGGCCCCGATGGGCGATCACCCCCTCATGCCTCTCTACCACAGCGTCACATCTTTTACCAACGGTTTAATGGTTTGTCGAGCTTCGGATGCTGGCGACGAGCTCCCGGGGGAAGCCTTACTTGGAGCCAAAGTCGATGGTCTCCGGCATGTAAAAGGTTTCGTATTTCTCGATCATACCGGTAATTTCCGTCGAGGTCAGATGATCGACACGGTTGCCCGGAAACCCGAGTTTGGCAAAATCGAAATATCCGTCTTTTTTGTGGCATTCGTTGCAGAACACCGGTTTCTTGGAAATGTTTTCATGCAGCTTGATCTTCGCTTTGGCCATCTGGTCGGCGGAGAATTGATTTTTCAGCCTCATGAACTCGGCGGCGGCCTTCTCATCGACGGGGTGGATGATCTCCAGGCGTCTTCCGGCAGTTTCCCTGATGGGAAAGATTTTGGCCGGATACTTGCCGAATCCGCCCTCGACTCTCATCGAAGTCGCACCGGTCTGCCGGTCGACCCACACGAAAGAAAAACTTTTATCGTCAGGTTTTTTGCGGACATGACAGACCATGCAGGCGAGAAATCCGTTGTGAAAATTGAGGATGGCCCGAACTTTTTTCTCCTTGCTGTGGGGATAGGATCCGTGACACTCCAGGCATATCGGGTGGTAGGGTTCGGCCTGCGAAATGTGTTCGTCTATGATATGAAAATGCTCTTTCGGAATCGGCCCGTCGTCACGCAGTATTTGCGTAAAAATGCCCTGCTCTGCCGCTGGCTTGGCGACCGACTCATGTTTGCGGGCTTCGGCATGGGGAAAGTAGACCAGCTTGAGCAGCCACAGGGCAAAAAGAATGATCGGCAATACGAACGCTGTTTTGATTACCAGCTTCGCCGTTTTCGAAGGCGGTTTTCTATCCTTTTGCCCGCCCGGACCCGATCTGCCGATAACCCGTTTGATGATGTCTTTCTTCATTGATTCTCTCTTTTAATGTAGATCTCCTGCAGGCGTGGATCTGCCATGATCTTTCTGTAGTGCAGCAAATGCTCCTCTTTCATCTCCTCTTCGTCGATGACTCCGGTAATCCACACATCATCCACAGGTGATTTGTGGAATTTGAAGTGGATATCGTACATGTGCCACACGATGATGGCCAGGCACGCCAGCACAGCTTCCATCCCATGCACCAGGGCGGAGATATCCAGAATAAATTTGCTCCACCTCCACTCGCTCCACAAAAGCAGCCCGGTTACAGACATCAGGGTGGTTCCAAGGATCAGTGCGCCGTATTCCATCTTGTGCTTGTACGAGAAGCGGTCAAATTCCGGGGGCTCTTTTTTCACATTGATGAAATAGAGCATGTTGTGAACCAGGTCGAAGAGATCTTTGGGACGCGGCAGCATATCGAAGAGCCACCGGCGGCCGGCTGGATGGAAAACGAGGTAGAACAGATGATAAATTGCGGTGAGAATCATGACGGTGCCGGCAATTCGGTGCAAAAGACTTCGAATAAAAAAGACGGTTTCGCCAAACCCTCCGAGTTTTTGGACAATGTCTTCCGGAATCTTCAGCATAAATCCGGTAACAGCCAGCACGATAAAACACCCCATGAAAACCGTATGCTGCCATCTTTCAGGCTTGTTCAACCGCACGAACAGCAATTTCTGCTGCTCCGCGGGAAGGGTTTCTTCGCGGGGTTCGTCTATTTTTTCTGCAACGGCGGCTTCTTCCATTTTTGCATGCAACCAATCATTTCGCTTTTCGGGATTTTCTTCTTCTGCGCAGCGCTGCCAGAAAATCCATCCACTGGTGGTAGAACATAAATCCGACAACGAGGGGGATAAACACTTTGTAGAAGAGTCGAATGTAGGACAGCACCGTGTGCCGGAAGATTTCCTCCTCGGTCATTTCTTTGCCGGCCCGCTCGATCAACAGCGTGTTGTCGACACCCTCAACGACGGCGTTCGTTTTGCCGGCGGCCACCTGCACTTTCGTGCCGTACGCATGCACCCGGCCGGTGGCAAAGCCGGCCGTCGCTCCGGGGTGGCAGGACTGGATACCGCCCTGGTTGCTGCAGGTGCTGATCCGGTTGAAGGTGTTGATGGACGATGCCGGATCGGTTTTCGGGCGGATATCGTGGGTCGTGTAGCCGACCGGCACGTGGCAGCTGATACAGTCGGGAGCATCCTTGACGCCGTATTTGACCAGGTTCCAATGAAAAGTGTCCTTGAACGTCGCGATGCTTTCCAGGCCGTGACGGGCCATTTTTTCGCTGTCTTCATGGCAGCTGGTGCAAAGCGCGACGATCTCCTGCTGGCTGCGGACACGCCGCATGCGATGGGTAAAATGCAGGTAAAAATTCTGGGCCCACGGATGCTTGGTGTGGCAGCCGACACAGCGCGACAGCGTTTCATTGGCCAGCGCTTCGCTTTTTCCCCACAAGCCTGCCATCGGCATCTGAACCTTGTTTTGGTGACAGTACTTGCAGGTGGGCAAATCTTCTGGAAAAGGTTTTGGATTGTCGGCATCGCCCGCACCGTGCACGCTCGCCATATATTTGTTTACCATGTTGCTGTGGGAAAACTCTCGGTCGGTGGAGGGCTCGGTCAGGTGGCATTGGGTGGTGCAGTCGACCTTCTTGACGTCGGTGTGCGGAATCTTGTCCAATCCCACGTGACAGTTGGTGCATTTGAGTTTGCCGTGGTTCGAACGGGCGAAGAGCTGGTCGTTTACATAAAAAATTCGTTTGGCGCCGGATTCGTCGAACCGGCCCATGCCGGGGTATCGGTGGCAGAACAAACAGTTTTCCGTGTCCGGCAGGGCCTCGGTGGCGGACATGGCGGTGCCGGAGCCCGCCACCAGCCAAAAGGCCGTGACCAATAAAATTGTGCCAATCATAAATGCGCTCAGCCGCAATGGATTTCTCCTTGAACGGAATCAAAAAACACTTGAAGCGTGTGCATACAGGATGTAATACATTCTGCAATGAATATGCCAAATGGCAATTTGCAGAAAATCATACGATAACACTTTGTTCACTGTACACTTTCCAGAGTATTTGTCAGCGATCTGCACGGAAAACCGACGAAAGGACCACATCTATCTGGTGATATCCCCACCAGCGGTTGGGCATTTCACCAGGTTTGCCGGTTGGCAGAGGTCAGTATGCCCCGCATCCGATCGAAGGGCGGCCCAGGTTCCCGGCCGGTGTGGGCTCAAAAATGGGACTGTTTTTGAGCAGAATGTGGCGGGCGCCGTCATAAAGAGAAGCGGAACAAAATCTGGTATGGTATTTGCCTTATCCGGGGATGGAGGCTTGAATCCGGTATAAAAAGGCAAGAGAAGCTATCGCGTGAAAAAACCCACCACGCACGACATTCAGAAGAAAATACGGACCATGGATGTGGATGAGATGAAACCCCACTGCATGCCGATCCTGCTGACAGCCGCCGTCTGGATATGGCTGGGTTTTACCGGCAGCAGCCTCGCCATGGACCCGGAAGGATGTTTGACATGCCACCAGTATCCGGGGCTGGCCACGGTGAAAGAGGACAAAACGCTTAGCATTTTGCACATCGATGAATCCAGGTACACCGCATCGTCACACGGAAAATTTGCCTGCCGGAAATGCCATACAACCATCGAAAAGATTCCGCACACCGGGCAGCTGCAGGTGGACTGCACCACCGAATGCCACCTTACCGACAAGGAAAAGCGCCTGGTCGCCAAACATCCGTTGAGCCGGTTTCACCGCAAAGAACAGTCCGCGATCACCACTTTGCAGGACCCCTCCTCCTGCAGGATCTGTCATGAGCTCTACCCCCACAGTGAAAACAACATGGTTCGCGGCCTGCTGAACCTGCATACCGGGTTTATGGTCTGCGAGGTCTGCCATTTGAACAAGGCCAAATTCCCGGGGGCCTACTTTGACTGGAATGGAGCCGAAATTGCCGAGTTCAGCGGTGAGCCTTACGGCACTTTCTACAATCCCAATTTAAAAAAAGCCCGCAAATCAAAACATTTTATCTCCAGGATCTCCGTCTTTCTGCCGGTCGGCGGACAGAAAAAATCATTGGTCAACACCCAGGACTCCGTCGAAGCGAAGGACTTTGTTCGGTCGGTAACCAGCTTAATGCCGGCTGAAAAAGAAAAACGCCTGGAATTCTTTCACCGAAACATCAACAGAAAAGAGATCAGCGTCGCCTGCGATGAATGCCATTCGGCCAGCAGCATCCTTGATTTTCAAAAACTCGGCTTCGATGAAAAAACAACGAACAACCTTGTCAATCTGAACATCAAGGGATTGGTGACCAAATACAAAACGTTTTACTTTCCCAAGCTGTTTGAAAACTAAGCTGAAAGGGTAACCCGATCGGATGCAACACCGCTCAGAAACCAATAAGGCGGTTTTTCACCGGAAAGAACCCCGCGGCAAACCCGGGCGATCTTGCGCTAGCAGCCTTCTCATTCCGGCGCTGGCCGTCTTCTGGTTGTTCGCGTCGCCGGTGCAAGCAATCCGTCTGACCTATGTCGATCACCTGTTTGATGTTGCCTATCGGTTCAATGCCCCCAGCGATGTGGCGGTATCGACAACCGACCGCATTTACGTCGTCGACGGTGTCAACAACCAGATCAAAATTTTCAACTACAGCGGAGGGTTCATCTCTTCTTTCGGCCGCGAGGGCTCCGGCAGCGGAGAATTTCGTCAACCGCTCGGAATCGACATCGACACTTCCGGCAGGGTCTTCATCGCCGATTCAGGAAATCATCGGGTGCAAATCCTCGGACCCGACGGTGATTTCATCGCCCAAATCAACATCACCGGCACTGCCAAGCACGCGGCGGACCCGACCGACGTGGTTGTGGATGAGGCCGGAAACCGGTGCTACGTGGTCGATAACGACAACCATCGCGTTCTCGACTATCGGCTGTCGGACCTACAGTTGATCGACGTCTACGGGAAACCGGGCACCGCGAAACTGGAATTCAAATATCCGTTTCTGATCACCCTGGACAAACAAAAACGACTCTACGTGGTGGATGTCACCAACACGAGGGTTCAGGTGCTCAAACCCGGAGGAACATACGCCGGCACCATTGGCGACTGGGGAGTCGAACCGGGAGAGTTTTTCCGGCCCAAGGGGATTGCGATCGATCCAGCCGGCAGGGTTTTCATATCCGACAGCTATATGGGGGTCATTCAGATTTTCAACCCCATGGGCGAATTTCACGCTGTCGCGGGGGAGCCTTCGAATCGTGCCGTAAAAAAATTCAGAACGCCGGTCGGTTTGTTTATCGATCACAACCGTCGATTATATGTCGTGGAGATGCTCGCCAACAAGGTGAGTGTCTACCGCATCAACGGCGAATCGAAGTGATGGTGACAATCGCGCGTGACCGCACCGGCAACCAGGCATAACATACGAAACGAACCGCATTCGATGCGAACGCTGATTTTCCTGATCATTTCGATCGGCTTTTTGCCGCTGTCTGAGGCCGGGGCGATCACCGCTGCACCCCAGAACCCCAAATCGGCCAAGGGCTGCGCAATCTGTCACTACCGCTGGGTCGACACCTTTTTCGTCGAAGGCACAGGATCGGATCTGGTGCCGTATCAATCGGAAAAAGTGGTCGCCACCCCTGATATGTGCATCTCCTGTCATGACGGAAGCGTTATGGATTCCCGAGCACGCATGACGATCGGAGCCGGACATAAGACCAATACCCGCCCGCCGGAAGGGATGAACATCCCGGCCGTCTTCCCGCTGGATGACAACGGCATGGTGCAATGCGCCACGTGCCACACGGCCCACGGCGTTCCGAGCGGAGTCGGGGAAGACACCACCATTTTCATGCGCATATCCAACAAAGACTCTGCCATGTGCTGGATGTGCCATCCCGGGAAAAACGGCGGCAAATCGGCCCGCAACCACACCGTCGGTCCCGTGAAAACCCGGATCCCGGACAACATGCTTGAATTGAGCACGGCAGCCGGCCAGAAACCGAGCCGCATCGCATGCGAGACCTGTCACACGGCCCATGGATCGACGCATGAAGCCTATCTGATCCAGAGCTCCCGAAACTCGAGTCTTTGCCTGGCCTGCCACCATGATAAAGGGCTGATCACCCCGGACGGCCGACGAAATCCCGGCCATGTAGTCAACGTCCGACCGACAACCGCTTCGATTCCTGCATCTTTCATGGAAAAGGGGGCCCGCACGGGTGCAGGTGGCGAAATCATCTGCACCACCTGCCACAAGACACACGGCAGCCCAACCGACAGCCATTTGCTGCTGATGGTCGATGACAACCAATCCACCCTGTGTCTGAGCTGCCATGCCGACAAGCAGACAGTGGCCGAGACCGGACACAATCTGGACAAATCGGCCCCGCAGTCGAAAAACCTCCAGGGACAAAGCGTTGCCGAAGCCGGCGTCTGTTCGGCCTGCCACCTGCCACACAAACCGGCCCGGGAACACAGCGGCAGCGCTGATTTCACGACCCAAATGTGCATGAGCTGCCACGGCGAAGGCACTTTTGCGGTCCGAGAGAAACTGCTCGGAAACAACCACCCCCTTGCCGTCAATCCTTTCGAAAAAAAAGACGACGAACTTCTGCTGACATCGGCTCAGGCCGATCCGGATCAGATGATCCTTCCCCTTTTTACTGCCTTTGGCGTTCGATCCCAAGGCGGGGGTATCACCTGCGCCACCTGTCACGATCCGCACCGGCTTCCGCTGGATACGGCCACCGAACCGACCGGGGAAAGACCCCGCACCAAAAACCAAAATCGGTATTTACGCAAACCGTCTCCGGAGATCTGCCGGCAATGCCACGACGCCAAGTTCCTTGTCGCCGATACCCGACACAACCTGCGCCGCAGTGCCCCGACCGAAACCAATTTGCTGGGCCGCAGAGCATCGGAAGCCGGTCTGTGCGACAACTGTCACCTGGTGCACGGTGGCGGGCGGGTTTTTCTGTGGGCCAAACAGCAGCCCCCGGTCGAGGATAACAAGCAGCGGCCGGTGTGCTTCAGTTGTCATGTCAAAGACGGCCCGGCAACCAAAAAGCAGCTTCACGACCATTCTCATCCGCTACAGGTTTCTCCGCGGGATATGGGTATGAGGACCCGTCTGCCGGTATTTGACCCGTCCGTTCGCCCGTCTGCGGACGGTCGAATGTCCTGTTACACCTGCCATGATCCACACCGCTGGCAGCCCGCCGATAGTAAAACCATGTCCGGTACCGAAACAGAGGGAGATGCCCGCAGCAGCTTCCTGCGGCTGCCGGCTTCCCCGTCCTCACAACTTTGCGGCGACTGCCACGGCAGCCAGGCCCTGATCGAGCCGACCGATCACAACCTGCTTGCAGCTGCTCCGCAGGCGAAAAACACGTCCGGCCAAACTCCTGTCGAGTCAGGACCGTGCGGTGTTTGTCATCTGCCGCACAACAGCAAGAACCAACTGCTGCGATGGGGCCAGCGGTTTGGGCCCGGAAGCAGTATAATGGAAAAAATGTGCACCGGTTGCCATTCCAAGCGTGGATCCGCACCGGGCAAGATTCCCGCGATCAGCTACCACCCGGAGGACATCGCCATTCACAACACCGGCCGAAACATCAAAGACGAAAGCATCTATTTTCCGCTTTTCGACCCCGCATCCGGCAAACAGGTTGGCAACGGCCCCCTTTCCTGCCCGTCGTGTCATAATGTGCACCGCTGGAGTTTGGGGGAAATGCAAAACAGGGGCTCCGTCAAGCCGGCTGGCAGCGTCGCGAGCAGCTTTTTGCGAAACAGGAGTTACAACACGATCTGCATGGACTGTCACGGTCCGGAGGCATTATTCAAATATGAGTACTTTCACTTCCCGGCAAAACGATAACCGGCCGCGGTTCAAATGGTGCCTCGCGCTGTTGACTCCCGTGGTGCTGATCTGGGGTGTTTACGGTTGCCAGTACAACCAGAAAGATTCCATATTTTCTCGAAAAGTCGGCGCTGCCCCCCAAGCCGGTTCACAGGAAGCGGTCATCGTTCAACGCAGCATACCCGACACGACCAATATTCACTTTGACAGCAGATATTGCCTGGAGTGTCATGAAAAACTGCCCATCGCAAAATCGGAACCGTACTTGAAATACGACGGAAACACGCAATACCTGTGCAGCTGTCATTATAACAGCGGGAAAATGCACCCGCACCCGGTTGACTATCCGCCGTCCGGCGATGTAAAAATCGCCACCGGGTTTCCGCTTCAAGACAAAAAGATGACCTGCATCACCTGCCACGATATCGTTCAGCAGTGCCAGGACAGCCCCTCGGACAAAATATTGAAGCAGGGAATTTTGCGGGGAGCGCCGTACGGCAACCAAATCGACATCTGCTTCCGATGCCACGATAAAAACAAGTACCCGAAGTACAACCCCCATCAGCAACTAAATGCAAACGGGGAAATCGTTAAAGAAAAATGTTTGTACTGCCATTCGGAGGTGCCAGACGAGAAAAAGACCGGGGCCGAGGATGTGAAGCTCATCGGCAATTACGGGGCGATTTGCATCGGATGTCACAACACCGCCGCCAAACAGCCACTGCATCAGAGACACCTGCGCAAACCGTCCGATGATGTGCTGGCGCAGATCACCCAGATGCAGATACGGTTCAACATCGTTTTGCCGCTCGACCAGGAAGGCAGGGTCACGTGCGTGACCTGCCACAACCCGCATCAAAAAGGATTAATCCCGGACAAACGGGCAGGGGCGGCCGGCGCCGGAGAGGCTCACCGTCACCGGCTGACCGGAAACATGTGCCTGAAGTGTCATCCGATGAGGCAGCTCTGAGAACACGCACGGTTCGCCGGGTATCGTTTCCATCGTCAATCGAAAACCGTGTGTCCGAAAGCAGATTGGATAGAATCTGCTGCTTGACAGGAAAACCACAAAGTGGTAGCGCAACAACAGGAGCACTCCCGGGTAGAATAAGTTGCCGGCAATGACCCCACAGCGCCCGAGGGGCGGTTTGACCCTGCACATCGAAACCTGTTCTTTGCCGCCGGCTCCGTTTTTCGCTCATTGTTTTGCCACCTTGTTTTTGGTTGTGCGGTTTGTTTGGCTCACCCTTTTTCGAAACTTCATGGAGAAGAAAATTGAGACCAACCAGGTTCTTCCTAAATTTCTGCCTTGTTTTTACTGCCGTTTGGATCACACTAATTATCGGCCTTCCGGCTGAGGCGCAAGACAAAGAAAACTGTTTGATGTGCCATAAATATCGCTATCTGGGTCGGATCGACGAAAACGGCAAACAGTTCAACTACAATGTGGATGAGCATTTCTTCGCCGGCAGTGTTCACCGAAATATTGCCTGCCGCGAATGCCACGCTTCCATCAAGAAGATACCGCACGATCCGGTTACCGAGGACGTAAACTGCGCCAACGCATGTCATCTCAAACCGCCCCATTCACAGGAGAAATTCTCCCACACGAAGATCATCGATATCTACAGTCAAAGCGCGCATGCGGTTAGACCGGAAGATCCTCCCGAGGTAAAAGCCGCCAAGCCGAATTGCAAGTTCTGTCATCTCAACCCGTTGTACACACGGGTCGAAGAAAAACTGATCGACTACGAAAAGACCTTGCAGCGCTGCCTGAATTGTCATGAGCAAAAGGGGGTTACAGTGGCGTACATGCACGTAACCCACCGGCTGCGCAAAAAGACCTCCCGCTCCCCCCAGCAAATCGTGCAGCTGTGCAGCAAGTGCCACGACGACAGGGAAATGATGAAAAAGATAAACGTTTCCGAGGAAGCCCTGCTGGCGGTGGAAACCTACAACCGATCGATCCACGGTAAATCGATCGCGCTGGGATCTGAAATGACAGCGGATTGTATTAGCTGTCACGCCTCCAACGCACTGCATGATATTTACAAAAAAGACAATGTGAAGGCCACGATTCACAAAGACAACCTGATGACCACCTGCAGACAATGCCATGAGCAAACAAACAGCTGGTTTATTAAAATAGCCGTCCATCCGCGCATTGAACGGGAGAAAAATCCGATTGTCTATTTCGCGAGCATTTTTTTCCGACTGGCGCTCTATGGTTCGCTGTTCAGCATGGTCGGACTGATGGCCGTTGAAACCTACGGCAGGAGGAAAGACGGTGTCAAGTTTCTGCTGCGCCGCGGAACCGCATGGCGGGGAAACCCCAAAAACCGATAACTACCCGGGAGATGTACCATGTCGAATCCATCGGAAGCAATGGCCGTGCCGGACCAGCGGGCGGACGCTGAAGAATACTACACCCACGTGGAAGGTGTGGGCAACATCCCCAGGGACATTTACAAATACGTGACCTCGGACCCTTTGGGGGATCTGCCCAGGTATTCTGTGCACATCGTGATCCAGCACTTTCTGGTGGTCGTCACTTTTTTGGTATTGGTGCTCACAGGGCTGCCGCTGTATTACAGCGACCTGTTCTGGGCCCCTCACTTGATATCGATGTTCGGCGGCGCCGACACGGCCCGAATCGTTCACCGGGTAGCGGCATTTTTGATGATATTTACCTGCCTGTACCATGTCATTACCATTGTCGGCGGGACCGCTCGAAAACTGCTGAAAAACCAGTTCGATTACAAAAGAACGCAAATCCCCGTGCCGAAAGATCTGTTCGATCTGATTCACGACATGAAGTATTTTTTCGGCCTGGCCCCTTATCGGCCGAAAATGGAAAAATTCATGTACAAACAAAAGCTGCATTATCTGGCCATCATCTGGGGAAATACCGTGCTGATCACCGCCGGAGCGGCCTTGCTTTTCCCCGATTTGATGGCCAAAATATTTCCCGAAACATTGGCACGGTTGCTGCCGGCAGCCGGTAAAAGCGCGGGATCCTTCCCGGCTTTTTTTCAGGAGCTCGCAAGGCTCATGCACGCCGATGAAGCGGTGATGGCGCTGCTGGTGATATCATTCTGGCATTTGCTGAACGTTCACTTCGTCCCGGGTCGTTTTCCATTTCAATGGGCGTTTTTGACCGGAAAGATCACACGGGAACATCAGATCGAAGAGCACTTTCTGGAGTATATTCGCAATCTCGAGGAAATCCCCGAGGAAAAAGAGTATATGAAAAACCTGCTAAAGGAGAAGGGATTTTCCAAACCGGCAAGCGTATCGATTGCCGATTTGTCCCGTATTCACTAAACCGGACAGCAACACCACTGCATGTCAACCGTCATAGGGGGACTCTCAAATTGAGCCAAACAACCGATAAGAGAACGGATCATCCGAAAATTGCCTACCTCATCGGATTTGTGGTGCTAACGGTCACCTTTCTGGTGTTCATTGGTGTGTTGCACCACCTGGCCGTATCTCCGCACGGTCCCGAGCTGTTGAAACCGGTGGTCGAAAAATACTTCACCGAACACAAATCGGCCGTTTTGGAAGAAGCCAAGCGGCTTCAGGAGCTGGAAATCCACCGGCATTTTCACAATATCGTCGACTTCCCGCAGCTCGCTGAAGGCCAGCGTCCCGCCTGTTACATCTGTCATTCCGACTACCCGCACGTAAAAAACAAAAAAATACGCTCTCTGCTCAACATGCACACCCAATACTTTGTGTGTGAAACCTGTCACATCAAGGAAAGCGAAGAGAAGACCGTCGTTTACAAATGGTACAATCCCGGCGACGAAAATCCGACCGGGCCGTTTTTCGGCACCCGCTATGACCCCGAAACGGGAGCCCTTGCAACCGGGACCGATCTTCTGTCCAAGATTGCCCCCTACTTTAAAAAAGAGGATAAGCTGGTTTCGGCCATTCAGGCGCAGGATGCCCCCCTGGCCAGGGATTTCGTCAAGGTCAGAGATTCACTTTCCCCCGAACAGCGGGATGTTTTCAAGATGAAATTTCATGAAAACATCAAGCCCAAAGGATATGAATGCGAAGTTTGCCATTCGAAAACCGGCGTGCTCGATTTTGAAGCGCTCGGATTCGAGGCCAACCGGGCGGTCGATTTACAGCAGATGAACATCAAGGGCATGATCACCAAATATAAGGAATTTCACTTGCCGGCCCTGTTCAAGTAAATAACCGGGCCCGCGAACACGGCTGCCTGAATGTCGCATGAAAATCAACCATCCGGACACCCGGGCAATCCAGATGATGGTGCAGGTGAAGATTTGTATCGGCCCTACCGCATCTTACAATATCTGATCGTCAGCCTTTCTATCCTGATCCTGCCGGGTCTATCCGATGCCGTGGAATGCACCACCGGCCGATTGCTTTTCGATATACAACCGGATTCCGACCAGCCCAGCGATATCGCGATCGGGCCCAACGGCGATCTGTACCTGGTCGACGGCGTCAACAGCCGAATCCTGGTGATCGGCAGCAACGGCAGTCGGCATTTTTCTTTCGGCAAAGACGGCAGTGGGAACGGTGAATTCGCACGCCCGCTGGGGATCGACATATCCGCAGACGGCAAGGTGTTTATCGCCGATACGGGCAATCATCGCATTCAGGCGTTCGATCTGACGGGGAAGTTTTTATACCAGTTTCGGGTGGAAACAAAACCGGGCGAAAAGCCGGCCGATCCGGTCGATGTGCTCGTATCGGATTTTAACAGCTACTTGTACGTATCCGATAACGACAATCACAAAATACGGGTTTTTTCGCAAGATGGCCGGTTTGAATTCGAATGGGGCAAATTCGGTGAGGGGCCTGGTGAATTCAGGTACCCGGGCATGCTGGCGGTTAACCAGTACAACCAGGTTTTTGTCGTCGATGTTCTCAATACACGCGTCCAGGTCTTTGATCCCCACGGAAATTTTCTGAGCGAAATCGGTTCATGGGGTGTGCTCCCTGGAAATCTCTTCAGGCCCAAAGGCGTGACCATCGATGAAAACGACCGCATATTTGTCAGTGACAGTTACATGGGCCTCATCCAGGTGTTTACTGCCCCGGGACGATTCCTCGGTGTTGTTTGTGAAAACAGCGGCAAAAAACAATTTACGACTCCTGTCGGAATTGCATTCGACAGCCGGCACCGACGGCTGTATGTGGTGGAAATGCGTGCGAACAAGATCAGTGTATTGTCGATAGCTGATTGATGCCGCAGGTGTTTCCATGAAATCCACCGGTACCTGAAACAATCGAAAAAAGAATCGATCCCGGCCCGACGGGATTTGCACGACCCCTGACAGACACTGGACGGTCGACTTCATTGCGGTACAGCAAATGGTCAAATCAACGCCCACCATGCTCCTGTTTGCCATAATGGCACTTCTGATGCTTCCTTCGGCTGCGCCGGCATTTGAAATGTCTTCCAAAAGGGACTGCGCCATCTGCCACGTCATGTGGCTGGATGATTTTCGCACCGACAAAGAAACCCTGATCGACTGGCAGCCCGGCAATGTGCTCATGAAGGACACGCAGGGAGTAGTGAGCTCCGAGGATATCTGCTACAGCTGCCATGACGGCTATGTCCAGGACTCCCGGCATCTGGTGTGGAAACACAACAGCCACAAAACATTTGTAAAACCTTCTCGAAAAGTGAACGTGCCGAAATCTCTTCCGCTAAGCAACAAGGATGAACTTTACTGCGGCACCTGCCATTCTCCTCATGGTGCCGGATCGGCCCCCAAAGGCGGCGTGGAGGGGATCACATCGTTTTTCCGGGAAAAAAACGTAGATTCGAGCCTCTGTGCGATGTGCCACCGAAACGAAGCGCGTTTTACCCTCACCAACGGTCACCCCCTGCAAGTGCCCCGCGGTCGCATATCGACCGCATCGCTGAATCTGCAGGGCAGCGAAGCGGCAGACAATCCCAACATCGTCTGTCAGACGTGCCACAAGGTGCACGGCGCAAAAGGCAAAAAGATCGTCGCCATCGAAAACTACAGCTCCGAGTTGTGCACCGAATGCCATCGGAAGCAAAAGCAGGTATTACATTCAAAGCACGACCTGCGATTGACGATGTCCGAATCAAAGAACCTCAAGCAGCAGCTGCCGGCTGAATCCGGCCCCTGCGGTGCGTGCCATGTTCCGCATCATGCGGCCAATAAAAAACTATGGGCCAGACCCTTTGCTATCGTCAACAATCCATCGCAGATGTGCCTGGTGTGCCACGATCACCCAAGCAACGGCAACATCAGGCAAGTGGGGGTTTATTCTCACCCCGTCAACGTCGAGCCCCTTTCAAACAGCTCGATCCCCACCGACTTGCCGTTGTTTGCCGATGATGCAACCCGAAATCCGGCGGGCAGGATGCAGTGTTTCACCTGCCATGATGTTCATCAGTGGGCGCCGGAAAAACCCGTTTATTTCGCCGACAGAGATGTTGCCGGCGATGCGAACAACAGCTTTTTACGGATATCCAACAGCGGTATATCCACCCTTTGTGTGACCTGTCACCGCGACAACAAGCCGGTGCTGGCCTCCGATCACAACCTGAGTGTGACGGCACCGGATGAAAAAAATGTTTCCGGTCTCACCCCGAACGTATCCGGTCCCTGCAGCGCGTGTCACCTCCCCCACCATGCCGTCGGCACCAGACTCTGGGCCAAAGATCGCTCCGCCGGCAGCAGTTTTGCGATGCAAATGTGCACCGGCTGTCACAATCGAGGCGGTGCGGCCAAGTTAAAAATTGTCGGCGGCAGTGATCACCCGATCGAAGTAAAGCCCGACCTGCAGGCCATAACCGTATCCACGGATCCAACGACCGGTGATCTTCCCTTGTACGACAGTGACGGAAACCGTAAGGCGGATGAAAAAATCGCCTGTCTGACCTGCCACGAGCCCCATCGCTGGGATCCGAAAACGACGAACGCCGGCGGCTCTTATTCGTTTGAGAATGTGGAGGGAAGCCCTGCCGACAGCTTCCTTCGGATGGCGAACGCGCCTTCGTCCGCACTTTGCAACAGCTGTCATAGGGATCAGGCGCAGATCATCGGCACCGCCCACGATCTGAACGTCACCGCTCCGTTGGAAAAAAATTTGCGGAATCAGACGGTACGACAATCTGGTCCGTGCGGCGCGTGTCACGTCGTTCACAACAGCCCCGGTCGGATCCGGCTCTGGGTGAGACGCGCCGGCCCGGCCGACAGATCCGACAGCGTTGTCGATTCGCTGTGCACCAGCTGTCATTCCAGGGGAAATATCGCAGAAAAAAAGATCCCCCGCATCGCTTCCCACCCGACGGACCGGTTGATTATCAATACGGCCCTGTTTGACAAACGCCGTGGTTTTTATACGCCCCTGTTTGACGGCAATGGCCACAGGGTCGATATCGGAAATATCTCTTGCCCGTCCTGTCACGACAGCCACCGGTGGGGTTTTCTCGGAAATGCCGCACGCCCTGTGAAAATCCTGCAAGGGTCGGGGGCCAGTAAATTTTTGCGGACGGCAAGCTACAAAACCGTTTGTGTAAACTGCCACGCGGAAGAAGCCCCCTTTCGCTACCTCTATTTTCATCAACCGGACAAGCGGATCTTGCGACCCGACTAAAACCGATTTATCTTTACGCGTCCCCATCGTCTAGCCAGGCCCAGGATATCCCGTTCTCAGCGGGAAGACAGAGGTTCAAATCCTCTTGGGGACGCCAGCAGCCGTTGGTAATGTCCCGGCCTCACCAAATTCGCAACGCCGCCTTATTTATCGAACAGGAGAATCGTTTTGAAGATTGTACGCATTGTCATCGATGATGAAGAGCGCTCCCGATTTGCGGAAACGGATGTGGAAATGGAACGCAAGGATTTTGCCCCGCCGGCGGCACCACTGCAGGTTTCCGAATTTCATCCGGCAAGTCGATGGGGTATCCTGCGCCTTCCGGTCGGCTGGGACGGCAGCTGGCACCCTACGCCGGTGCGCCAGCTAATCGTCTGTTTGTCCGGACAGTTCGAAATGACCGTCGACGGCGGCCAGTCGCGCCGCTTCGGTCCGGGAGAAGCCGTTGTGCTGGAAGACACCCGCGGACGGGGTCATGTCACGAAAGTCGTTGGATCCCATGAGGTCGAATGCCTGAGCGTGCAGCTTTGAAGATGCCCAGATCGCACTGAAGGCATGCAGGCGGTGTTTACGCTTCTACGGCAAAGTGGACGGCACCGGGCGATCCCGGGGTTGCGAGCCTGCCGAGACTGATGATGCCGCTGCCCGACAGCAGGGTTTCATCTCTTTTGATGAAGACGGCATCTGTTCCGGGACGCTGCAGGTAAGTGCCGTTGGAGCTGTGGTCGATAAGGTGAAATTTCCCGCGACGATACTCAATCCGCGCATGGAATCTGGAAACCCGCTCGTAATTTAGGATCAGATCGTTGTGATCCTGGCGGCCCAGGGAAACCGCCGGTCGGTCGGGGTCCAACCGGATGGTGTTCTCTGCCCATGTCAGCACCAGCCCGGACTGCGCATTTTTCGGCAATGCCGATCGTTTCAGCAGCACCGTGGCATCCCCCGGTTCCCAGAGATACTCCTGTATGCTCATCCGTCCGCTTTTACCTCTGAGGGTTTGCGTATCGACATAACGGATCTTGCCTCGCAAGGAGGGCTGAACGGATTGGGCCACCGGCTCGGTGAGAAGAATCTGCCGTGGCTTGGCCAGCTTGACGATCCGGGCCGCCACGTTAACCGTGTCGCCGAAAACATCTCTGCGTGTCTGGATCAACGGACCGCAGTGCATTCCGATGGCGACCTGAGGGGACGGCGAATCCGCATTCTCTTTTCCCTGCTTCTGATCGAAACCCCGATTCATCTCAACGGCTGCCTGGATCGCATCGTCGGCCTCTTTGAAGGTGCACAGGATTTCGTCGCCGATGGTCTTGATCACATCTCCCCGGTGTTTGCGGGTCGTCTCCGACAGCCTGGTAAGGCAGTCGTCCACCACCTTCTGGGCCAACCGGTCGCCGAGTTGCTCATACATTTGCGTGCTGCGAGCGATATCGGCAAACAAAACGATAGCGTAACCTGGCTCCTGCGGCATTGTCACACCCCACTGTCGCAATCGATGTTCGGAAAGGCGCTTTCCTCTGACGGGTCTGTGCGCAGGCCAACGGCCAGCTGGCGAATGGTGGGCTGCCATAACCTGCAATGGCACGAAATGGCCGTTGCGTGCAGCCCCTTGCTCGAAGAGAGCTGCGACGCATTTTATATGCGGTAAATCCGCTTCCCCATTTGTCGGTTCGCCACGTTATGACTGCCGAATCGTCTTTCGGGATCACCGACCCGATGGGTCGCCGGAAAAACAAATTCGACCCTCAAGCATGTTGCGGGAGCCATTTGGCTCCGCCCGCCGCTTCACGCTGCGGAGGGTTCGCTCGCTAAAACAGTGTATAAATAAACGGGGCGATGGCCGATCCTTCTGTCAGAATGATCAGAGCGCCAAAGATGAGTAACACCAAAATGATGGGCGCCAGCCACCATTTTTTTCGATGTTTCAAAAAATCCCAGAATTCGACAATAATTGCGAGTTTGGACATTTAGAATTGCTTTTCGTACCTTTCGCGCGTCGGCCGCTTCGATTTGAGATCGTTCCAGTAGGTGGGTTGCCTGAAACCCCACCGCAAATCGATGAAGCGGTTGCCTGTTAGTTTCGAAACCAGGGCAATCGGCGTTATGATCAGATAAAAAAGCAGACCCAGAATCAGCCGGGTCATAATCGAGCCAAGGACAACGGCAAGCCCCATCCAAGCCAGATATACGGGCTTAAGGATAAGCGGCCATATGCTGCCGCAACATGCCAGCATCAGGCCGATGGCAAGCAAGTAAGGGTATGCATCTATCTCTTTCCAGAAAAGAAAGCCGCCGACTGCCATGCAGACCGATCCGACGGACAGCCCGAAATTCCGCAGGTTTTTCCTGGAGTCCTGGATGTTTTTTAATTCCTCTAGCACCGGTCAATCCAATTCAAACGTGCTGCGCCAATTCACATCGGACCCTAACGGTTTTTGTCTTGTTTTGTCCAATAAATAATTGCCCATAACCAGATAATCCATATCCGTACGCATGAAACACAGATAGGCATCTTCAGGGCTGCAGACAATCGGCTCCCCGCGCACGTTGAAAGATGTATTGACAATAACCGGGCAGCCGTGTCTTTCATGAAATGTGGAAATCAGCTGGTGATAGGCGGGATTTGTTTTTTCATCGACGGATTGAATTCTAGCCGAATAATCTACATGCGTGATGGCGGGCAGCACGGATCGCACAACATTGAGCCTTTCAAGTCCGAAAGGACCTTTTTGCAGGTCGGTCACCTTTACCCGCTTGTCTTCTTTGACCTTTGCAACCAGCAGCATGTAAGGGCTCTCGCGATCGATGTCAAAATAATCCGAGACGTACTCTTTCATGACCGAGGGGGCAAACGGCCGGAAGCTTTCCCGAAATTTTATTTTGCGGTTCATTTTTTCCTGCATTACCGGGGAGCGGGCATCACCGATAATCGAGCGCGCGCCAAGGGCCCGTGGGCCGAATTCCATTCGGCCGCGAAACCAGCCGATCACTTTTTCATCGGCGATTAAATCGGCCACTTTTTCAAACAGTGCTGCATCTTCCATCTTTAAAAACGGGTATCCGTTATTTGACAGAAAATGCTCAATGCTTGCATCGCTGAATTCGGGACCCAAATATGCGCCGTTGACAAAATCGGTGCGCCCGTCGGTCTTTCGCTCGTTGCCCAGATACTGATACCAGCTCAACAACGCGGCCCCAACAGCGCCGCCGGCGTCACCGGCAGCGGGTTGAATCCAGATATCGTCGAAGAGCTCCTCGCGCAGGAGTTTCCCGTTGGCAACGCAGTTCAAGGCAACGCCGCCTGCCAGACATAAATGTTTCATTCCGGTTTCTTTTTTTACATGCCGTGCAATTTTGAGTACAATTTCTTCGGTTACTTTCTGGATGGATGCAGCGATGTCCATTTCTTTTTGGGTAAGCCTGGATTCCGGTTTCCGGGGTGGACCATCAAAAAGCCGGTGAAACGCTGAACTCGTCATGGTCAGGCCGACACCGTAATCAAAGTAGTCCATATTCAATTTGAAAGAACCATCGTCTTTCACATCGATCAGGTGCCGGTAAATCAAATCCTTGTAGGCAGGTTGGCCATAGGGAGCCAGGCCCATCAGCTTGTACTCGCCGGAATTTACCTTGAAGCCGGCATAATAGGTAAATGCAGAATAGAGCAGCCCCAGGGAATGCGGGAATCGGATGTCTGCCATCAATTCAATCCGGTTATTTTCCCCAAACCCAAAACTGGTGGTCGCCCACTCTCCCACGCCGTCCATTGTGACAAAGGCGGCTTGCTGAAAAGGTGAAGGGAAAAAAGCCGAGGCGGCGTGAGATTCGTGATGCTGGGGGAAGAGGATCGTGCCGGGATAATCAATTTCGCTTTTGATCAGGTCTTTGATCCAGAGCTTTTTCTTGATCCAGAGGGGTATGGCTTTCAGAAACGATCGAATGCCGAACGGTGAATACGATAAATAGGTTTCTAAAATGCGTTCAAATTTGAGAAAGGGCTTGTCGTAAAAAGCAACCAGATCCAGATCGCAACCGCTGATGCCGCCGCTCTCCAGGCAGTAAGCGATTGCATTCGACGGAAATGAAGCGTCATGCTTTTTTCGCGTAAAACGCTCTTCCTGGGCGGCAGAAACGATTTTGCCGTCTGTGAGCAGGCAGGCAGCGCTGTCGTGATAAAATGCCGATATGCCAAGAAGGTTCATACTGTTGTTCCCCGGAAAACCGATGCAATGATTCTCATACCTGAATTAACTCTATAACCACTTTCAGCATAGATTCAATTTCTGACGCCGGTTTTTTCACCTTTATCGAATCAGCCGTTTTGTCCGGGGTTCATTCACCGTTTCCCTTTATCGATAACCGTCCCGGCTGCGGTAGCTCGCCGGTCGTATGGTGGATCTGGATCCCGCTGATTGACACGAATGACAAACCCCCCTATATTCGCGGTCATCAGGAGCCAATGGATATGCCATCGAAGACACCGACCGAAAAAACTGCGGCTGGAAAACAGCCGGCGCCGCGCGCACTTCCCTTGTGGAAAGGGATCGTCTTGTCGGCTGCGGCAGTCGGCCTGTTTTTTGGACTGCTGGAGGCGCTGCTGGCCCTAGCTGGCGTGCAGCCGACACTGCGCCGGGAAGACCCCTTCGTGGGATTCGCTGCCAATGTCCCCCTGTTCGTCAAAAATACGGGGCCTGACGGCCGGCAGATCCTGGTAACCAGCGAGAACAAGAACCTGTTCAACCGCCAACAGTTTTCCATGGATAAGCAGCCCGCTACCTACCGCATCTTCTGCGTGGGCGGATCGACCACTTATGGGCGCCCTTACGAAGACACAACCTCTTTTAGCGGCTGGCTGCGGGAACTGCTGCCCGTCGCCGACCCGCGACTCCGCTGGGAGGTCATCAATGCCGGCGGCATCAGCTATGCCAGCTACCGTGTGGCTCATTTGATGGAGGAGCTGGTCCGGTATCAGCCGGACCTGTTTATCGTATACTCGGGGCACAACGAGTTTCTGGAAGAGCGAAGTTACGGCGCACTGCGGGACATTCCGGCTCCAGTCAAATCGACGGCGGCGGTGCTCGCCCGCACTCGAACATGGGCAGCGATGAAAAACCTGCTGGCCCGAATGGGCGCATCCTCGCGTATGGACCCGAAAGAGCGCGCCCAGCTCAGCGCAGAGGCGGACACCATGCTCCGGCGGTTTGGGCCCGACATCTATCAGCGCAACGATCCGCTGCGCGATCAAGTTCTGCTTCACTACCAGATCAGCCTCGAGCGCATGGTCGAGATCGCACGATCGGCAGGTGCGGATATCATCTTCGTCACGCCGGCCTCGAATCTCAAAGACAGCTCTCCGTTTAAAAGCGAACACACGGAAGGGCTGAGCCAAGCGGATCAATCCCGCGTAAACCAGATGCTGTCAGATGCACTGGCACGGATGCGGGAAGACAAAACATCCGAAGCCCTGGACATCTTAGACCGAGCGGTCACCGTCGATCCTCGCTACGCAGAAATCCATTACCGTCGCGGAAAGGGCCTGTTCGAGCTGGGCCGCTACCCGGAGGCTAAGGCAGCCTTTGTAAGGGCCCGGGATGAGGACGTGTGTCCCTTGCGCGCCTTGTCACCGATGCGCGCAACCCTTGCGGAGGTCGCACAGCAATCAGACGCCGCGCTGGTTGACTTTATCGATCATCTCGAACAGCGCCTCCGGGCCGAAAAAGGCCATCCCATTCTTGGCGAGGAGTACTTCCTTGACCACGTTCACCCGACGATCGAAGGCAACCGCATACTGGCCCTGCAGCTGGTGGAGACAATGATCGCGCGCGGTATCGTGCATCCCGCCCCCACCTGGAACGACGAAGCGATCGCTGCCGTCGCATCGCAAGTCGAGGGTCGGGTGGACGTCGAGCTGCGATCGAAGGCAATGTCGAACCTGGCCAAAGTGCTGGCTTGGGCCGGCAAGTTCGAGGATGCCAGCCGGCTCGCCCACCAGGCAATCGCTTCCGGAAGCAATAATCCGGCCGTCATCGTTGAGTCGGCGAATATTCTGGCCATCTATTATGCCCAGCAGGGCGATGTCGAACAGGAAAAAAAGTATTTCCGAATCGCCCTGAATGCCAAACCGGACAACCCGGACGTGCACTTCCAGCTCGGGTTGCAGATTCTGAAAAACCGGCGGCGGGAACTCGAGACAGCCGCTTCCCACATCCTGTTTGCCAGTGTTTTTTGGTCGGAAAGCCACCGGGACCTGCCACATCAACTGCTGGGTCGTATCATGGCCCAGCGGAATCGATTTGCGGCGGCATATTCGAACCTGCTGGAGGCCCAGCGGTTGAATCCCCAGAACGATGAGACCGAAGCGCTGCTTTCTTTAGTGCGGAAACGACTCGGGCCGGAAATCCAAACGATTCATCCCCCGAAAATCTCCCTCAAAAGATACCGGTCCGGGATGCCGCACAGCATCACACAGGTGCAGCCCAACGCCGAAGGACGGTACATTCCTGAAGGGGCCTGGACGCAGTGGTATGAAAGTGGAGAGCTAAAACGCTATGTCGACTATTCCAACGGGGTGCCCCACGGCGTAGCGATGGAATGGAGCGCAGACGGACAGTTGATAGCGCGATCGTTTTATCGAAATGGCGTCCGCAGCACGATGTTAGAAAAAAATCCTGCGGGCGGTCAATGATGATCGGTGGGGGGCATCTTCTGGCGGACTGCCCGCGATATTCGTGAAAAGCGCGAAACGAAAAAAAGGCAGCTTCAGGCCACGCGGTCGCGGGGTTCGCGCCCTGCAAAAAACGCATCCAGGTTATCGAGCGCCCGGAAGCCCATGGCATCTCTCGTTTCCTTCGTGGCGCTGCCGATATGCGGCATCAAAAAGACGTTGGGCAACTTGCGGTATTGCGGATGGATGTCGGGCTCGTCATTGTAAACGTCCAGACCCGCGGCAGCCAGCTTGCCCGATTTCAGAGCCGCAATCAGGGCTTCGTCGTCGATCACGACACCGCGGGCGGCATTGACGACGATGGCGCCATCCGGCAGCAGGGCGATGCGCTCGGCGTTCAGCAGCTTGGTGGTCTCCGGCGACGCCACGCAGTGGATCGTCAGAAAATCACAGTGGGGCATCAGCTGCTCGCAGGTTTCGTGATATACGGCACCCTCCTCGAACTCGGTCGGCACGCGTTTGCGGTTGTGGTAGTGGATCTGCATGTCGAATCCGCGGGCTCGCCTGGCAACCACCCGCCCGACACGGCCGAATCCGATGATACCCAGCCGCTTGCCCGTCATCTGGGTACCCACCATAAAACTGGGGCTCCAATCCTTCCACTGCCGGGAGCGGACCAGTTGCTCGCCTTCGCTGGCACGCCGCGCTGCACCCAGCATCAGCATGATGGTCAATTCGGCCGTGGCGTCGGACAGCACTTCGGGCGTGTTGGTGACAATCAACCCCCTGGCTGTGGCCGCTTCGGTGTCCACGTGGTCGTAGCCGACGGAATAGTTCGCAATGACCCGCACGCTTTCCGGCAATCGGGCAATCACTTCGGCGGTAAACTTCTCTGTGTGACAGGGCAAAATGGCATCGGCGCCCTTGGCACGCTCGATGATCTGATCGCTGGTGTACAGTGTGTCGTCAGGATTTAAAATCGGTTCGTATTCCCGCCTGAGACGGTCTTCTACGGCATCCGGCAGTTTGCGGGTAACGAGAACGACGGGCTTCATGGTTTTATTCTCCGGGAAAATGTGCGACCTGTTTCCGCCTTAATAAATTGGATCCTCGCCTTCTTTAATCCCCTTGTAAAGGTCGTATACCAGCAGTACAAGGTTTCCGACGATAATGATCCAAAGCACAACAGATTGCAGCCGTATGGCGTAAAAAAGCAAGAACACCGTGGCCATCAATACTGCGATCGATCCAGTGATTATGTTGCTCATACCGTCACCAAACTCCTTTCAATATTTTTTCCCAGCCGCTTCTACTGCCGCAAAAAATGTTATCGAGCGGCGACATGCTGAAGCCAGCGCGCGGTTTGCAGCAGTCGCGCGTCGTCAAATCTGGGTCCCACCAGTTGCACCCCCAGCGGCATGCCGCGCGCGCCCTGCAGGATCGGAAGGGTGATCGCGGGCATACCGCACAGGGTCCACAGGGTACAAAAAATCGGGCTTCCCGTCGATTCCAGGCCGACGGGGGCCTCGCCGGTAGTGGCGGGGGTTAAAATGGCGTCATGCCATTCAAACAATTTGTCCAGCGCACGGTTGAAAATCGGTATTCGGCTCACCGCACTGTTGTAATCTACGGCCAGAACCTTCTGCCCGCGTTCGATCATTTCCCGCAAAATGGAGCTCAGCTTGTCTTTGCCGCGCGCATATTCGCGCGCGAAACTTCTGGCGAGGTCTGCCTCCATGATCCTGCGGTGCTGTTCGACGGCGTCAGTGAATATTTCCGGCAGTTCGACCTCGACAATGTTTTCGCCCAGATGCGCAACCAACTCCGCAAAGGCTTCTTTCGTATCTGTTTCTGCCTGATCCCACACCGGCGATTTGACAAAAGCCAGGCGCGGCTGGACCGGAGGCTCCTCGGCCAGCATCTCAACCAGGGCCGGCCGTGCCCGCAGAACCGTGTCGGGATCACGGTCGTCGTATGCCATGATCTGTTCGGCAATCAAGGCCGCGTCCTCGATAGTGCGGGCAAACACACCGATCTGATCCAACGGTCGCGACTGCTGCAGCACACGATGCCGGGGGATCAGACCGTAGGTCGGCTTGTATCCATAGACCCCGCAGTAAGAGGCCGGACGGATTACCGACCCGTTGGTCTGGGTGCCAAGGGCCAGGGGCACCATAGCCGCCGCAACGGCAGCGGCAGAACCGCTCGAAGAGCCGCCGGGAGTGCACTGCAGATCGTGCGGATTGCGGGTCTTGCCCGGTGAGTAGACTGCCAGCTCGGTGGTGACGGTTTTGCCCAGAACGACCGCACCGGCCGCACGCAGCCGCGAGACGGCGGTGGCATCCTCGGCCGGCTGGCGACCGGCGTGCAAAACCGTACCATCCTCGGTGGGCATGTCCCTGGTGTCGAAGATATCTTTTACGCCCACCGGGATGCCGTTCAGCGGCCCCAAGCCCCTGCCCTCCCGCATGGCCTTGTCTGCTTCACTCGCCTGTTTGAGGGCATGCTCGGGGTCTAAAAATTCCCAGGCGCCGACTTGTTCCTCAAGCGCTGCGATGTGATCGAGGCAAGCGCGCACCAGCTCTGCGGATGTAATCTCGCCGGCGCGCATCGCCGCTGCCGCTTCAGTGGCACTCATCAGGTGTAACTGCATATCTTGCTCCAGGCAGGCCGCAAAGAGGCCTTTGCCCCCGTTAGTGGGAGCCGTACACTAAGCCGGGCAGCCAGGTCGTGATCACCGGGAAGTTATACAAAATGACCATGGCAATCAGCACCATTGCTAAAAACGGCAACGCCCCCTTGAAGATCGTCGTGAGCTGAATATGCGGCGGCGCAATCCCCTTGAGGTAGTAGCACGACATCGCCATCGGCGGCGTCAGAAAAGAGGTCTGCAAATTGAGCGCCACCAGGATCCCAAAAAAGAGCGGATCGATGTTAAAGGCGTCCAGCAGCGGCAGAAAGATCGGCACGAATATGATGATGATCTCGCTCCACTCCAGCGGCCATCCCAGAAGGAAGATGATGATCTGGGCCAGGATCAGAAAGAAGATGGGGGAGAGGTTGAGGCCGATCACAAACTCCTCGATTACCATGTGGCCGCCGAGGTACGAAAACACCGACGAGAACGTCCAGGAGCCGACGAACAGCCAGCACACCATGGCCGATGTGCGCACCGTCAGGTAGACCGATTGCTTCAGGCGGTCCCAGGTCAGCTCGCGATAGGCCGCAGCCAGGGCCAGGCTGCCGAACGCGCCCACAGAGGCCGCCTCCGACGGTGTTGCCAGCCCGAACAAAATGGCCCCCAGCACGGCCAGAATCAGGACGGCCAGCGGAACGAAGGAGGTCAACAGCATCAAGAACAGCTCTTTTTTCGGAATATCCCACTGCTCTTTGGGCGGCTTCGGTGCCAATTTGGGGTTCAGGTAGGCTCGCCCGATCACGTAGATGATATAGAGGCCGGCCAGCACGAACCCGGGGATCAACGCCCCGGCATAAAGCCTGACCACGGAAACGCCGGACACCGCTCCGTAGACGATCAGCATGATGCTCGGCGGGATCAGAATACCGAGGCACCCTCCGGCGCAGACGACACCGGCGGACAACTTCTCGTCATAGCCCGCTTTCAGCAGGGCCGGGAAGGCCAGCAACCCCATCAGGGTCACCACGGCACCGACAATGCCCACCGCCGTGGCAAAGATCGCACAGGTCATCAACGCCGCGACGGCCATAGCGCCGGGCACCATGCGGGCGGCGATGTTCAGACTGTAAAACAGCCGCTCGACGATATTGGCGCGCTCGACGATATAGCCCATGAACAGAAACAGCGGCACCGCCACCAGAACGTCGTTGATCATGACAGAGTAGGTCTGGTTGACCAGCAGGTCGAAGATGTTGTTTAGAAAAATGTGGCTGAGCTGGTCGGACGTGGCGTATGCATAATAGCCAAAACCCGTACCCATGGCGATCAGCGTGAAGCAGATGGGAAAACCCAGGAGAATACAGAAAATAAAGGACCCCATCATCAGCATTGCAACTTGAGGATCGGTCATATCGCATCCTCCTTTCCCTCGCCACCCTCCCGGGCGGCCATCTCGGCCTCTTCCCGACGCTTCTTTTCGACCAGTTCTTTTTCCAATTCCTCCACATCGTGCAGCCGCGTCGGCCACTTACCGGTTTTCAGGCACTGCACACAGCGGATGGTTTCTGCAATCCCCTGCAGCAGCAGAATGAACGCGGCGATGGGAAGGATGGTTTTCAGAGGAAACACCGGTACCCCGGCTGGGCTGTTGATGCTGATCTCACCGAAGGGTCCTTCGGGACCATAGGGTCTAAACGACCATGACTCGGCGGCATAATCGATTCCAGCATAGATCAGGGCTATCATCCCGGGAAAGAAAAAGACGAAGTAGAGCACAAACTCGACCGCTGCCTGAACACGAGGGGGCCAGAGCCGATAAACGAAGTCCCCGCGCACATGCGCGTTGCGGGAAAGGGCATAGCCGCCTGCCATCATAAACAACGTCCCGTACATGATGTAGCTGATGTCGAAAGCCCACGAGGTGGGAGCCCTCAGAACGTAGCGGACAAACACCTCGTAGGTGGTAGCAAAGGCCAGAATCAGGATGCACCAGGCAAAAGCCTTTCCCACCCACGCGCTCAAGCGATCGATGAAAAAAAGAAACTGATTCATTTTATCATCCTTTAATGGGATTTCAGCGACTTACCGAATATAGAAGGCGGCGCGGCGCTCGTAAGCGCCGCGCCTGATTTATAGTAAACCAATGCGATACGGGACGAACCGTCGCATTAGAATCCCAGTTCGCCCGGGAAGTGGTGATCGTAGGCCAGTTTGTAGTCGCAAGAGTTGAGGATATCGTAATATGCACAGCGGCGCGCGAATGCCTTCTGCGATGCTACGACCTTTTTGAAATACGGGTCCTTGTCCAGTTCTACCAGGAGCTTGTCCCATGCCTTCAACTGGGCCTCCATAACCGAGGTCGGCGTGCGGTAAACCTTCACGCCGGCACTGCCTTTCAGCCACTGCAGGTCTTTGGAGTACTGATCCAGCCCCCTCCAGTAGTTGTTCGAAGAGGCAGCCTCGGCCGCGTACTTCAGGATGGCCTGGTGTTCCTTCTCCAGGGCGTTGAATTTGTCCTTGTTGAAAATGATCTCGAAGTACTCCGCCGCCTGATGGTAGCTGCCCAGCATGTAGACCTTGCTCACGTCCTGGGCCCCGAAGCTTCTGTCGGAAGTCGGGTTGTTAAACTCGAAGGCCTCGATCACGCCGCGTTCCAGGGCCGGTACAATCTCACCACCGGGAAGCTGGGTCACCTTAACCCCCATCTCCTGCATCAAGTCGGCCGCCAGACCCACCGTGCGGTATTTGAGGCCCACCAGATCATCGGCGTTATTCACCGGTTTTTTGAACCACCCGAGCGGCTGGGTCGGCATCGGCATGCAGAAGAACCCGACGGTATTGATTCCCAGTTTTTGGATGAGCTCGTCATAGAGCTCCTGTCCGCCGCCGTAATAGATCCAGGCCAGGCCCTGGTGGGCATTCTGGCCGAAGACGGGTCCCGAGCCGAACAGCGAGGCCACCTTGCTCTTGCCGTACCAGTAAACGGTTACCTGGTGCCCGGCGTCGAGCACGCCCTTGTGAACGGCGTCCTGCACGCGAAAGGCCTTGACCACGGCGCCGGAGATCAGATACTGGATTTTCAGCCGACCACCGGCCATCTCATTGACGCGTTTGACGTAGTCTGTGGCGTAATCGTTGAAAATGTCCTTCGCGCCCCAGGCTCCCTGCATCTTCAAGACGGTGGTCTGGGCCCGCGAGACCATCGGGAAACCGATGGTGGCCGCACCGGCGGCGCCTGCCACTGCCGCCTTCTTCAGAAATTTGCGGCGACCAATTTTCACATTCTCTTTTTTGTCGACGGTCTTTTTTGCTTTTTCCTTCTTCATAACCGAATCCTCCTCACTGAGCATTAATGGTTAATGAATCCAAAACAGCAAGCCATTCCAATTCCCGTCCATTTACTGCCGGTATAGAATGTTGCCCGTCCCCAGTCAAATCAAAGCGAAAACCCGATGCACAGAATCGTTTTGCAAAACTTCGATTTCTATTTTGCTTTCACGTGTCTCTTTTTCGGTCGTGCAAACCGGGAATCGTTTTTCATCGATATCAGATATTCTTCCACTTTGGAAACATCTTTATACATTTCTACAGATGCCTTTTCAGCGTCGCGTTTCACCAAGGCGCTAACGATGCGCTTGTGCGCCTCGACGACCGTCTGGAAAAATCGTCTGTCCGGTCTCAACAGGTCCTTGGTGTCCTGCAGCAGGTCCTCGACGAACGTCAGAATGAATATCAAAACCGGGTTTGCCGTGCATCGCGCAATCACCCGATGGAAATTGACCATCTCCTTGCTGATCCTATCGTGTTGATCGTTCGCCAGCGCCAGTTCGCAGTCCTGGTTAATTTTCTTCAGCACTTCAATATCATCGTCCATAATCCTTTGCGCGGCGACCTTTGCCGCATAGGGTTCCAGGACCTTGCGGACCTCGGACAGGTTCTGTACCGATACATTTTGAAAGTGGAAGAAATTGATCAGACTGTCCCGGGAAACCCGAATGTCCACCTCGCTGGCATATATGCCCCCTTTGGCGCCCTTTCTGATGTCGATCAGCCCCAGAAACTCCAAAGCCCGCAGGGCTTCCCTCAAGGTGGCCTTGCTGACGCCGAATCGTTCCGTCAGCTCAGCGGAAGAAGGCAGTTTCTGCCCCGGCGCAATTTTCCCCTGCAAAATTGCGCCCCGGATCTGGTTGATAATCAGCTGGGGAGCTTTACGGCTGGCGATCGGCGTGAACATTATTTCAAATAACCTACTAATAATATTATTTTATTTTTTGCTTCTATCAAGGCCCAAATCGATTGTCAATAAATATTAAAATATCGAAATATTATAATATTTATATTGCCATAATCGATTTGATCGGATATTGAATTAAATTCTGTCAAAAACCAGAACCATCGTTCGACAGCGCACCGACTCATCTGCAAAGGGGGCTTGAAATGACGACCGAAGCGAAAAAACTGAAATATTGCGTCGGGGGCCAATGGCACGAATCCAAAACCGACGCATACATGGACTGCTTCAACCCGTCCACGGGGGAAGTGATCGCACGGGCTCCCCAGTGCACGGCCGATGAAGTGGAATCGGCCATCAGCGCCGCCCAGCAAGCCTTTGCCGGCTGGTCGAACACACCGGTCATCAAACGGGTGCAGGTCCTTTACCGTATGAAGGCCCTGGTGGAAAAGCACCTGGATGAGTTGACCTATCTGCTGGCACAGGAGCACGGAAAAAAGTGGGACGAAGCCATGGGCGACGTTCTCAAGGTCAATGAGGTGATCGAATTCGCCTGCGGAGCACCCCATCTGATGAAAGGTGAGTCTTTGATGGACGCCTCCACAGACTATGATACGACCCTGTATCATCACCCCGTCGGCGTTTTTGCGGGAATCGCACCCTGGAACTTTCCGGCCATGATCCCCCATGGCTGGATGACGCCCATTTGTCTGGCAACCGGAAATACGATGGTTTTGAAAGCGGCCAGCTTTGTGCCCCAGAGCTCCCTGCGGTTGATGGAACTGTGGCAGCAAGCCGGTCTGCCCGGCGGCGTGCTGAACGTGATCACCGCCGGGCGCCAGCAGGCGGAAATCCTGCTCAATCATCCGGCCGTAAAGGGGGTCTCCTTTGTGGGTTCCACCTCGGTGGGGCGGCACATTTACGCTACGGCGGCGGCCAACGGAAAACGCGTTCAGGCCTTGTGTGAAGCCAAGAACCATGCGCTGGTGCTGAGGGACAGCAAACTGGAGCGAACCGCTTCAGGTATCATTAACGCTTTCTGCGGCTGCGCCGGAGAGCGCTGCATGGCGCTGCCGACCATCGTGGTGGAAAACGCCATTGCCGACCAGCTGGCCGAACTGCTGGTAAAGCTCGCCTCCCAGATGAAACTCGGTCCCGCTTATGAAAAAGACACGGACATGGGCCCGGTGGTCAATGCCGGTCATTTGAAATTCGTGACCGATTGGATTCAAACCGGCGTGGACGAGGGAGCCAAGCTGATTCTGGACGGACGCAATCCAACGGTCCCCGGTTATGAGGGCGGTTTTTACATCGGACCCACCATCTTTGACCATGTTACCGAGGAAATGTCGGTGGGAAGGGAAGAAATTTTTGGACCGGTGCTGTGCATCAAGCGCGTCGACGATTTCGAAGAGGGCCTTGCGATCATGAATGCCAGCCGGTTTGCCAACGGCTCGACCATCTACACCCAAAGCGGCTATTACGCCAGAGAGTTCGCCAAACGCACCGATGCCGGGATGGTGGGGATCAACGTCGGCATTCCCGTACCCGTGGGCATCTTCGGTTTTACCGGACACAAGCAATCCTTTTTCGGTGACCTGCATGTGATGGGACGGGACGGATTCGCCTTTTTTACCGAGACCAAGTGTGTCACCAGCACCTGGTTTTCAGAGGATGCGCAGGCAGGCAAAGCGGTCGACACCTGGGACGGCACCATGGCAGCCATGTCGGACTAAGGAAGCGAACAGCTCCCACACGCTGCGGGAAAAGGAGTTGGAAATGAGTTCGAACCCTAAAGTCGCGGTTGTCACCGGAGCCGGATCCGGGATCGGCAAACAAACGGCGCTGGCCTTTCTCGAAGCCGGTTATTCGGTTGCCCTGGCCGGACGCCGCAAGGCACCGTTGGAAAAAACCGCGACGGAGGCCGCAGCGAGCGGATCAAAGTCGCTGGTGGTCCCCACCGACGTGGCCGATCGACAAGCGGTTCGCGATCTGTTCTCCCGGACAAAAGGCTTTTTCGGGCGGATCGATGTTCTGTTCAACAACGCGGGGATTTTCGGACCGTCGGTTCTTTTTGAAGACATCCCCTACGAAGAGTGGAAAGCGGTGGTGGACATCAACGTTACCGGGGCGTTTCTTTGTGCCCGGGAGGCTTTCCGAATCATGAAGGCCCAGAAACCGATGGGAGGGCGGATCATCAACAACGGCTCCATTTCGGCGCATTCACCCCGGCCCAATTCTGCAGCCTACACCACCACCAAACATGCCATCACCGGTCTGACCAAATCGTTGTCTCTGGACGGGCGCAAGTACGACATCGCCTGCTGCCAGATAGACATCGGCAACGCGGCCACCGATCTGATCAAGGCCATCATGCAGGACGGTAAGGGCGCCGCCCAGGCAGACGGCTCGGTTGCCGTCGAACCGAGCCTGGAGCTGGATCACGTGGCGCGCGCCATCGTGCAGATGGCAAGCCTGCCGCTGGAGGCGAACGTGCTGTTTATGACCATCATGGCGACCAAGATGCCGTTTATCGGCCGGGGATAGGCGCAACAACATCAGGCGCCGATTCATCAATCCAGATGGTCGTACGCCCGCAAGGTCAAAAACTCTTCCAGCGTATCGCCGGCAATAATCTCATCGAACAGTTGCGCCGCCAAGGCGTACTTCTCGCCGACAAAACGATCCTCTCCGACCGACTGCTTGATCTTGTCCATTTCTTCGGCCATCACCTGGCGGAACAGCTCCAGCGTAACGTTGCGCCCATCTTCAAGGATCCCTTTGGGATGATGAACCCATTGCCAGACCTGGGTGCGCGAAATCTCCGCTGTGGCGGCATCTTCCATCAGGTTGTAGAGCGGCACGCAACCGTTGTTGTTCAGCCAGGAAGCCATGTACTGAACTCCGACACTGATGTTGGTGCGCAATCCTTCTTCGGTAATGGTGCCTTTGGGCAGTTTGAGCAGATCCTTGGCCGTGACCACGACGTCTTCGCGCAGTTTGGAAACCTGGTTGGGGGTCGGCATGGCTTTGTCGAACTCCTCACGGGCGATGTGTACCAGGCCGGGGTGAGCGACCCAGGTTCCGTCGTGGCCATCGGTGGCCTCGCGGGTTTTATCCTCCCGCACCTTGCGCAATGCGGCCTCGTTTTGCTGCGGGTCGCCCTTAATCGGAATTTGAGCCGCCATGCCGCCAATAGCGTGAGCACCGCGACGATGGCAGGTTTGGATCACCAACAGGGAATACGCGTGCATGCAATGGCGCGTCATGGTGATTTGCGCCCGGTCCGGGAAGATATAGTCCGGCACGTTTTTAAACTTTTTGATAAAGCTGAAGATATAATCCCACCGGCCGCAGTTCAGGCCGGCCATGTGATCGCGCAACTCGTACAGGATTTCATCGATCTCAAAAGCCGCCAGGATGGTTTCGATCAGCACCGTGGCTTTGATGGTGCCCACCGGGATGTTCATCTGCTGCTGGGCGCGAACGAAGACGTCATTCCACAGGCGGGCTTCCAGGTGACTTTCCAGTTTGGGCAGGTAAAAGTACGGCCCGGTTCCTTTGCTGATCAAGGTCTTCGCATTGTGAAAGAAGAACAGGCCAAAATCGAACAGGCTTGCCGAAATCGGCTCACCGTCCACATGCACGTTCTTTTCCACCAGGTGCCATCCCCGGGGGCGCACGATCAGGGTCGCGGTTTTGTCGCCCAGGCGATACTGCTTGCCTTCCGGGCTGGCGAATTCGATGGTTCCATTGACCGCATCGACGAGATTGATCTGGCCTTGAATCGTGGCCTCCCAGGTCGGCGAGTGCGAATCTTCGAAGTCGGCCATATAGGTCGAAGCACCGGAATTGAGTGCATTGATCACCATTTTGCGTTCCACCGGCCCGGTAATTTCCACCCGACGGTCCTGAAGATCCGCGGGGACCGGTGCTATTTTCCAGTCACCGTCGCGGATGTGCTGGGTTTCGGGCAGAAAATCGGGAAACGACCCGCCGTCGATCGCCTTTTGAACCTCTTTGCGGCGCTGCAGCAGTTCTTTTCTACGGGATTCGAACTCTCTGGCCAGCTCCCCGACGAACTGAAGTGCCTCGAGAGTTAGAATCTGTTGAAATGACGGCGAAACAGGGCCAAAAACTTCAATGCCGTTGACTTTTATGGTGGCCTCCATAATTGCCCTCCGTTTGGTTAAAGTGGGATTTTCATCCTATCGGTTGATAATTTCCGACAGGTGACAGACACGCGTTGTCAGACCGTGCTTTCGAACGCCATAGGAAAGGTGAATAATGCAGGCCGGACAGGAAGTGGCGATCACATCGGCTCCGGTCTTCTTCAGGTTGGCGATTTTACGGTCCAACACCTGGCGGTACAAATCATACTGGGACAGTGCATAAGCGCCGGCACCTCCGCAGCACCAGTCTGCTTCGGGCAACTCGACATAATCGATACCCGGAAGTTTTTTCAACATTTCTCTGGGCTGCTTTACAATACCCTGCCCCCGGACGGCGTGGCAGGGATCGTGATAGGTTACCCGGATGGGGGCTTCAGACGCCGGCAGCGGGTCCGCAACGTCGTCGAGCCATTCAACCATGTCGCGAATTTTGGCGGAAAAAGTTTTTGCCGCTGCCTCCTGCCGGTCATCTTCCGCAAACAGCACCGGATACTTTTTCAAAAAGGATGCGCAGCTCGAACAATCGGTGACGATGACATCCAGCCGGTCGGAAGCGAGTGCTTGGAGGTTTTTTTGTGCCAGTTTCCGTGCGATCTGCAAATCCCCGTAAGACCAGGCCGGCAGACCGCAGCAGCAGTTGTCTAATACGTGCACCTGTCGAGCTGTTTTTCGAAGCAACTGCAGGGTGGCAGCGCCGGTTTCCTGCTGAACGATATCGACGCCGCAGCCGATGAAGTAACCGACGGTATGATCTTTTCCGCTGCCTTCATAAATGCCGGGGCGGATTTTATCGCGCAGTTCTTTCAGCGGAAACGTCTCGACAATACCCTCCGCACTGGCGAAATCGCGTCCGAAGATGCGCAACAATCCCAACGCACGCGCCAGGCTCGAAAGTCCGGTTTTTTTCGTCAGGGCGACGGCCCGCGCAGCCATGTGGAGCCGGCTCGGATGGGGCAGCAACTGCTCGAAGAGCAGCCGGTGAACCGGTTTGCGACCCACCCGCTCCAGGTACTGGGCTCGCGCCCGTATGACCAGGTCGGAAGTGGGAATGGCTGGAAAGCAGTTGGCTGTGCAGGCGCCGCAGAGCAGGCAGTCGAAGAGCGGCCCCTGGAGGTTGTCGGTCCAGTCCAACCGCCCCTCGATGATCCCGCGCAGCAGCGCCAGACGGCCGCGCGCGACTCCGGACTCGTGCCCGGTGGATCGAAAGATCGGGCATGCTACCTGGCAAAACCCGCATTTATTGCAATGTGCTATTTCATCGTAAAAGGCAGTAATTTCCATTGGACACCGATCCAATACCCATGTGCAAATGGTTGGTGTAACCCGTGCGTCTCTCCCGGTGGCGGGAACGGTCGATCATCGCCTTGCCCTGCAACATTCCTGCATCGCCTGACCTTGCGCGTCGCAGGATCATACTTTGCCGGGGAGCCTGCCGGGGGCGAACAGTCGTTGGGGATCGAGTTCGCCCTTGACTTTGTGCATGACCTGCCAGGCGGAACGTTTGGGACCGAAGACGTCATGGCGCCGTTTAAATTCGACAGGCGCCTTTTCCAGCAGCAGGTGTCCGCCGCACTGTTTCGCACGGCCGCACAATTGCGTCCAGTCGGTATCGCTGAGTTGATCCAATCCACCCAGAACCCGACCGCATCCCAAATCGAGCATCACGCCCGAACGGGGAAGCCGACCGTTCCCGGACCGGATAAAATCCGCAATATGGGCAAGCGGTAAATCCGCTCTAAGAATATAAGCCTGCCGGTCGATGCGGCGGAAAAATCGGCTGAATTTGCCGTCATACACATCGTATTCCTCCAGGCCGACCTTTCGCAGCCCCTCCGCCTCACACAGCTCGGCAACCCGGTCGGCTTGATCCCGAACCGTATCGCCAAACCCCTCGAAGCCTATGTGAAGATGCCAGTCCGGCTTTCCGTGTGTGGCGGAATCACTGCCGTTGTCGGGAGGCGTCGCGACGGTAAATGCCGGCAGATGGCTCGAAGTGATGATGGTGGTGGCCACAGCTGCGCAGGTATCCAAATCGCCGGCGACCGTCACCGCCATGCAACACTCAGGGATCGTCGCCACTCGCAGGGTTGCCCGGACGATACACCCGAGGGTCCCCGCCGAACCGGTAATCAATCGCGTCATATCGTAGCCGGCCACATTTTTCACCACTTTGCCGCCGGCCGAAATAACACTCCCTTTGCCACTGATAAACCGCAGCCCCAACAAAAGATCCCGGGGAGCGCCATAGACCATGCGCTCCGGACCGCAGGCTGCCAGGGCAACCAATCCGCCGATCGAATGTTGCTGCAGCGACACCGGAGGACGCAGCGGCAGCCACTGGTCATTGGCCCGCAGCTCGTTCTGCAGTGCCGCCAGGGGAACACCGGCGCCGACCGTTACAACCTGGTTGGGTGGGTCATAGTCGATGATTTCGCTCAATCCGCTGGCAGGCAGCGGCAGGGTCCGGTGATCCGTAAGATTTCCGAAATCCGGATATGTTCCGCATCCGAGCGGCAGCACCGGCTGTCGGGCTGAAATGGCTTCCCGTATTTTCTCCAGCAGCTCCTGTTCGGCCGCCGTTACCGCACCGAGCTGCGGTGGCGAAAAACCCGCCGTTGCAGCCTGATGCGGATCCGATCCGGCAGGGGTCGCCGGTGCGGGTATCACTTTGCCGGGGTTGAGCCGGTTGTCGGGGTCAAAGGCACGCTTGAGACTTCGCTGCGCCTCAAAATCTTCTTCGGTAAACACCAGGCCCATGGCATCCATTTTTTCCAGGCCGATACCGTGCTCTCCGGAGATGGTTCCACCCAGATCGACACAGGCGACCATGATTTCCCAGCCGGCCTTTTTCACACGTTCGAGCTGATCCGGATCCCGGGAATCGAAGAATATCAGCGGATGCAGATTTCCGTCCCCCGCGTGAAACACGTTTCCATGTTCGAAGCGGTATTTCTTGGTGATGTCCGCTACCGTGGCCAGCGCCTGCGGCAGTTTATTTCGCGGCACTGTACAGTCGTTTACCAGATAATTCGGCGCCAACCGGGCCACTGCTCCAAACGCACCGCGCCTGCCTTCCCAGAGTCGATTCCGCTCGGCATTGTCCTTGGCTTCCCGTATGCTGCGACAGCGGTTGCGCATGCAGATTTCATCGATCTGCCGAGCCTGCTCTCTCAGTCCGGTATGCGCGCCCTCCACCTCGATGATCAATACCGCTGCAGCGTCCCGGGGATAACCGCAGGCATAGCTGTCCTCCACCGCCTTGATGATAGGTGCATCCATCATCTCCAGGGTGGTCGGCACCATCCCGGCCGCAATGATGTCCGATACGCTGCGGGCGGCATCGCCGATATCGTTGTATATGGCGAGCATGGTAATGATATCTGCCGGAGAGGGGAGAATGCGAACCGTAACTTCGGTAACCACACCAAAGGTCCCCTCGCTGCCGACGATCGCACCGCGCAGATCATAGCCCGGCGGGTCGAGAGCCGGACCGCCGATGCGAACGAGTTCTCCATCCGGCAGTATCAGTTCCACTCCCAGCACGTGGTTGGTGGTCACGCCGTATTTCAGACAGCGGGGCCCCCCGGAATTTTCACCCACGTTGCCGCCGAGGGTGGCCACTTTTTGACTGGCGGGATCCGGGGCATAGAAAAAACCGAGCGGAGCCAACGCGTTTTGAAGTTCGAGATTGGTGACACCGGGTTGAACTACGGCATAGCGGCTTTGCGGAAAAATGCCGAGGATGCGGTTGAAACGGGACAGGCAGACCACCAGGCCGCCGGAAGGCAGCACCGTTCCGCCTGAAAGATTCGTTCCGAAACCGCGAGGGACGAACGGGACACCGGCCTGATATGCCGTGCGGACGATCTTGGCTGCTTCGCCGGTGTCGGCTGGAAATGCCACAACACCCGGCTGGCCTCTGGCCAGTGAGGCATCATAGGAATACAGTTCGGCTGCCGCCCGGTTCACCGACACATGGGTGTCACCGACAATACGGCGTAAATCGCGAATGAAGCTATCGGTTATCATCTACTGGCCCTCTGTCTCTTCCCGTTTCGTTTAGAACATCTGCCGGCTCAGCATGTCTGGTCGTACAAAGCAGTGGCTGCCGCGAGTGCCCCCGGTTTGGCCTGATAACCTTCGGCGCGAAGAACGGTTTCGAGGGCCGCCAGCAGGAGAAACACGTTTTTACGACGGCAGGACTGTCCCATTAATCCGATCCTCCAGACTTTTCCGGCGAATTGCCCCAGGCCGCCCCCGATCTCGATGCCATAGTGGGCCAGGAGCGTTTTCCGCACCTTGAGGTCATCGACACCTTGCGGTATTTGCACCGCGTTTAGCATCGGCAGCCGGATAGACTCCGGAACAAGCATGGAAAGCCCCATGGCCTCGATACCGGCTACCAGCGCACGATGATTCAAGCGGTGTCGAGCAAACCGCTCCTCCAGTCCTTCTTCGGCAATCAGGCGAAGCGCCTCCCGCAGACCGTAAATCATGTTGATGGGAGCGGTGTGATGATATTTTCGTTCACTGCCCCAGTAGTCTCGAACCATGCTCATGTCTAAATACCAGCTGAAAACAGGGGTTTTGCGCTCTTCGAGGGCTTTGACAGCCGCCGGACTGAAAGTCAGCGGTGAAAGACCGGGAGGTCCGCTGATGCATTTCTGCGTGCCGCTGTAGGCCGCATCGATTTTCATCTCATCAATCGCCACGGGCATGCCGGCCAGAGAGGTCACGCAGTCCACCAGGAAAAGCGCCCCGGCATCGTGGGTGATCCGGGCCAGTTCCTCCAAAGGCTGGCAGACCCCGGTGGAAGTTTCGGCATGCACAACGGCGATCACTTTCGGATCCCGGTCTTTTATGGCGTGCTTCAGTGCCTGGGGGTCTATCGCCGTTCCCCACTCGGCATCGATACGGATCAGTTTGCCGCCGATCCGCTGAACGATATCGGCCATGCGCGTGCCGAAAACACCGTTGACGCATACCGCCACTTCGTCGCCGGGCTCCACCAGATTTACGAAACAGGTTTCCATGCCGGCACTGCCGGTACCCGACACCGGAATCGTCAGCTGATTTTCGGTTTGAAACAGGTGCCGCAGCAGTTGCTGCGCCTCATTCATGATCGCCAGAAAGTAAGGATCAAGATGCCCGATACACGGGGCTGCCATCGCCTGCAGCGTTCTTGCGTGAACATCGCTGGGACCGGGTCCCATCAATATTCGATCACCGGGGTTGATATCGCGGAAATCCTTCGCGTTGATAATCACCCGGCCTTTACAAACATTTTCCATTGCCACGCGACTCCTTCCTCATTTCAGTTCAACAGATAAACGGCGGACAGGATCAGGGTATCCGCTTGCGAAAAACCCCGCCTCCTTGCCGAACGGTCGTCGACTATCGCTCGGGGCTGAGTGGGATGGTATGGCGAACATTTCGACCTGAAACAACTCGCCCGGGAATTCGATTTATGGCTGCAGGTGATGAAAAACGGATGCGGTTACGGACGTTATTGTTCAGGGTAAAGAAAACGGGCACTTGACGCAAATCCGCCCAATCGCCTTGTAACACCTATTTTCGATGAAAACAACGACCGAAAAAGGTGTGGTAGTCGAGTTAATCGTCTCAGAACATTTCTGTCAAGAGGTGATCGGAGAGAATCTAGAAAGGTGGATAATAAAATCCGGGGAGCGCCATCCCCTTTAGCAGAGCGTACCGGTGCAACCGGACGGATGTCGCGGATTCAATTCCGGCGCAACCCGATCGGTTTACACGTCTTTTCGCTGCCCGGCTCTGTCGGCCTGCACCATCAATACCGGAACCCGCGAAAACCGCAGAACCCTGTCGGCCACACTGCCGCGCACCCAGCGGCTGATTCCGGAACGCCCGTGCGTTGCGATAATAATCAGATTGATGGCATTGGTTTCGGTATAATCCGCAAGGCTGTCGGCCACACTGCCGAAAAGGACCTCGGTCTTCAGCTCCACGCTGTCGCGCTTTAGTCGGCTCAACGTCGAATCCAGATATTCGGCCGCACGGGTTTTCCTGTTTTCCTCTATGATCCTGGCACCTGCGATGATCTGGTCGCGACTCTTGCTGCTCAGTGCCGCCGTGTCATCGAACCGGGTGGGTGCCGGTTCTACGACCCGAACGAATACAACCGTACGAACCAGTCCGCTCGCAACAAATTTTTCCACATGCGGCAGAACGCATTCGGCCAGGTCCGATCCGTCCAATGGAACCAAGATTTTTTCATACATTCCGCTCTCCTTTCGCTTGACGGTTTTCAGACAGCTTGCCCGCCGGATATCCCTGCGAGGTATGAAGATACAAAGTAGGCTGGTTTGCGGACAACCGGATAACGAAAACAGGTGCAAGAAGCATAATGAGTGGCAGGAGACTTCTCGGCAGAGAACCCGCTGCACAGGAAATCGGGTATATTCAAAAATACAAACCAATTATTTGCTTGTCAACCAACGCACACCCCGGATGCGAGATGTTGCGATGTACTCGTCGAAGCAGTGAAATCAGGTGCTTTTGCATACTGAAAAACACTTGAAGATACTACCAGGGTTCTGAGGTCTCGTTACTCAAAAAATAGTGACGGCAGCCAGCCGCTCAGCTGCGGAACGTACGTAATTAAAATCAGCGTGATGATGTTTGCCAGCAGAAAGGGAATCGCCGCTCGGAATATCGTGCCGATACCCAGCTTTGATATGGCCGATGCCACGTTCAGACACATGCCCACCGGCGGTGTCACCAGCCCGACGGCAAGGCCTGTGATCAGGATCACTCCGAATTGAACTCTGGATACGCCGAGGACGGCCATGCTGGGAAGAAATACCGGTGTAAGAAGCAATATGGCCGGACTGACGTCTACGAAAGTACCGGTGATCAAAATGATCAGGTCGATAGACAACAAAATGACGAAAGTCGGCAGTTCGAGCCCGGAGATAAACAGGGCAACAGCCTGGGGGACCCTTTCCAGTGCGAGTATCCAGATGTAAAGCTTGGACAGGGCGATGATGATCATGACGTTGGCACTGGTCATGATGGAGTCCCGCATCAGCGGAGGGATTGCCCTGAATTTCAGTTGGCGGAGAACAAACGTTCCGATAAGAAAAGCGTACAACACCCCGACGCCAGCCGATTCGGTAGCAGTGGCAATCCCAAAAACCACAGCCCCTACGACAAACACCGGCATGATCAATGCGAGTATCGACTGACGCGTACGATCGATCTTCTGCTTGCGGGTCAGAGTGATTTCTTCGCGCGGATATTTTTTATAGTATGAAACCATTATGGTGATTCCGAGCATCAGCACGCCGATCACCACACCCGGGATCAGGCTTCCGAGAAAGAGCTTACCGACCGACTCTTCGGAAACGAGAGCGTAAATGATCATCGGAACGCTCGGCGGTATAATCATCCCCATCGTCGAGGAAGCCACGGTGATCCCACTGGCGAATTCCGCCGTGTAGCCCTTTTTCTTCATTTCGGGAATCAGTACCGCGCCGATCGAAGCCGTATCGGATACCGATGAACCGGAAATGCCTCCGAATACCATGCTGGCAAACACATTCACCGCACCCAATCCGCCGCGCAGGCGACCGACGAAAAGAAGGCTGAAATCGATCAGGCGGCTGGTTATTCCACCGGCATTCATCAGCAGACCCATCAGTACAAACAACGGCAATGCGATCATTGCATAGGAGTCCATGCCGGCGAGAAAGCGCTGGGGCAGGATGGAAAGGATATCCGGATGCACTACCGCAAAGTACACAAACCCGGACAAGCCGAGTGAGTAAGCGATGGGAATCCCCAGGGCCAGGCAGACCGCCAGGCTTGCGAGCAGAATGAACATGGCTAATCCTTAGCGGACGACCTGCAGTTGCGGATTTCAATGCAAACGTGGTTGAGGCAGTACAAAACGGCCAACCCGCAGCCGATCGGCACACTGACCTGTACGATCCAGTTGGGTATGCGCAAAACCGGGGATTCGAAACCGCCGGCCGAGCGGATCCAACCGAAACTGTATTTGATCATTACGGTGTTGATGAAGGCGATCAACACGTAATTGACAATGTTGATTGCATTCCGAAGCGGTCGCTTCCATCGATCCAGGAGGAAGGAAATTTTTATGTGCTCTCCTTTGCCCAGCGAGACCGCCGCTCCGATGGCTGTGGTATAGATGAACATGTATTCCATGGCTTCATTGCCCCCGATGATGGCGGCATTGAAACCGTATCGCAGGATTACGAGGATAATGGTCAGAACGAGAATGGCGAAAAAGAGTGCGGTCACCAGGAATTCCAGAATCCGATTGGCAAATTGTTCGATCTTCATCAGGTCTTGCATGCCGGTTCTGCCTCATCGACAAATTGTGCGCCAAATTCGCCGTGAATTCGGCGCACCGGTCAAATTACACATCCGCTACTGCTTTGCGGCGATCGTCAGCGCCTCGTTGATTTCATCCCAGGTGAAATAGCCTTCGTCGACATAATACTGCCAGACGCTCTTGACTCCTTTGACAAAATCCTTCCGTGCACTTGGATCGCAGTGGTTTACCTCGAGTTTCTCTTTGAGGGTATTGAAATAATTCTGTTCGGAATTCAACCAGATCGTATCGCTGTAAATCATGGTCGCTTCTGCCACCGCATCGAAAACGGCCTTCAGATCGTTCGGCAGGCGGTTGTACCATGCCGGATTGACATACAGCGGATCCGGATGAACCTGCCAGTTCACCACGGAAAGATATTTTTGGGCTTCGTAAAATTTCATATCGACCGCATTGGAAAATGGGTTCTCCTGACCGTCCACCACACCGGTTTTCAACGCCATGTACGTTTCGGTGTAAGCCACCTGTTGAGGATTGGCCCCCAGGGCCTTGAAGGTTCGGATGGTCACATCGATCGGCGGCGTCCTCATTTTCAAGCCTTTTAAATCCGCCACCGTCCGAACCGGCCGCTTGCTGCAGGTAATGTTGCGCATCCCGCCGGCCACTCCCGTGGCAGGAATATAAAACCCGTTGGCCATGGCACCCTTGTTGATCCGCTTGCCGAGATCACTGCGCATGACCGCCACCACCGTGTCTGCATCTTCGAACATAAAGGGCAGCGTGTACATTAGGTATTTCTTGTTAGCCCTCTCGAAAAGCCCGCCGCGGCAACCCTGCACGGTTCCCATTTTTACCATGTCCAGCACTTCGGCCTCTTTTCCCAGTACCCCCGAAAAATAGAGCTCCACTTTTATTTTCCCCTGGGACGCTTTCTCGAGTGTGTTTTTGAAAAAGACCATCGACTTGCTGCGGGGATGGTTTTCCGATTGGGTATTGGCGTACTTGAACAGATACTGATCGGCCGCCGCCGTGGCCGGCTCGACGGCAAGCATCGCTACCAATGCCAGCAGCAGCGCTGACAACCGTACCCTTCTTCTTTTCATTTAGGACCTCCTTTCAGTGCCCGATTTGGTTCATTTCGTTGTCGGATGGTTGCCTGTCTTTCCTGCGGAATCCGGGGCTAAAATCGTTTTATCTCGATCCGACTGATCTGGATGGGGTGTGAAATGGCGATATTGTTTGAAAATCCGCGCGATCGGTTCAACATCAGCACGGGAGGTTGCCGGATTCGTCCCGTTCAACTCCGACACTATTATTATGAGTATATTCTCATAATATGTTTGTCAAGCACCATCGTCAAAATGAGGGAAAAACCTGGAGATTCAGAACTTACGGAAATGATATCAAAAATGGTAGTAACAGCAGGACATGCGCAAGGTCGGCCAGACAACGAAAGGTGTCACGAGAACACCCGCATTCGGATCGGGGTATTTTTATTTAACGACCTTCAGCCGGCAGGTATTCATATGCCACTTGTCGAATACCGCCAGATGGGCCAACAGGTCCCTGCACTCCAGCCGCAGCCAGCAGACATCCCAGATGCTCGACGGTGCGAAGCGCTTGTTGAAAAAGTAAAAAATCGTACCTTTTCCGCCGGGGTCCATCTTCTGGAGCAGCGCAACGAGCTTCTTCGTGGCAGGCAGGTAATCACCGATATCCAGTGGCCTGGCGACAATTTCGGCGGCCAGGGACTTCAGTTCACGGTATTCGCCTGGATGCCGGGTAACAGCGGACTGGGTCGTGGCCAACGCATTTTTCCAGCGCTGCTCCAATTCCTCAACCGTCATTCTGTCATCCATCGGATCGCCCCAATGTTTTCAGATGGCAGGTATTGCTGCAGCGGGCAGTCACCTTGTTGCGATTTTTCCCGCAAAGGGTGCCCCTGCACGCACATTGCCAAGGACCCGGCCGGCGGCGGTGATGCACTTGCTCGATGGTAAACAGACTACATGGCCGTCTCCGGATGAAAGACGTTCACTTCCTTGAGATCGTCTCCCAGGTACTCGCGTTCGTTGGGTCCGAGCACGCCCATGGCCAGACAGAGAATGGTCCACAGGTGCACCACGTGGTAGCCTGCCCCGTAATGATCGCTGAGCTCGTGAATCTGGGCGTGGCAGTTGTGGCAGCCGGCGATGCAATAGGCCGCCCCGGTCTTTTGAATCTGCTGGTCCTTCAGTTTCCCGAATTCGAGTCGCTGTTCCTTGTACCCGGATTGCAGGAAGCCACCTCCGCCGCCGCAGCAATAGTTGTTGGAGCGGTTGGGATGCATCTCGATAAAATTTTCTTCCCCCACCATCGTCTTGACCACAAACCGGAGGTCTTCGGCGATGGGATCCCCATAACTTTTGCGCACGATCTGGCAGGGATCCTGGACGGTAAACTTGATTTGAAGGTCCTTGTTCCAGTCGGAATTGACCTTCAGTTTACCTTCACGGATCCATTTGGCGTAATATTCGTAAATGTTTTTGACTTCAAAATTATAGTCGATGTTGAATTTTTTCAGTCCGGCCCGGACCGAAAAGGTCACATGCCCTCACTCGGTGTTGAGAAAGATTTTACAGCCCAGCTTATCGGCCTGATTGGCGGTGGTGCGGGTGATGTGCTCCCAGGCGTCGTTGTCTGCCAGGAACATGCAGTAGTTCTCCCCGGCCCAGCCGTGACTGCCGTACGTCCAGTCCACCCCGGCAAGATGCAGAACTTTCCACAGCGGAACCAGTTCATCGGGCTCGGTCACCGGCTCCCGCGAATTCTGGTTCACAAAAAACTCGGCCCCCTGTTTGTCGATGGGCGCCTGCATGTCGGCAAATTCGGGCTGCGCTTCCCGGTATTCTTCCAGGACATCTTCCACCACGAAGGCAAAGTCTTCCGGTGTTGCCCCCATAGCGCTGGTGCTCGGATTTTTCAGCGCCAGATCACAGGATCCCAATATCCCCTTGGGCCGCTGCTCCCTTGGTCTGAGCGCCCGCGCATTGAAGACCAGCTGGGGGATATCGATCTTCATGGGGCAAACATAAATGCAGCGCTGGCACATCGTGCACATCCAGGGCCAGTCCGACTTTTCGATTTCCTCATCCATGCCCAGCGCGGCCATGCGCAGAAACTTGCGCGGATCCATGCCATCCAGACCCGTTGCCGGGCATCCGGAAGAGCAGGCGCCGCAGGTCAGGCATAGACTTAAATTGCCGCCTTCCGGAAGGAGTTCTTTTACCTTGTCGATAAAGGTCGACCGTTTTTTACCGCCGAGCGAAACGACTTGATCAGACATGGGGTCCCCCCTTTCACGTGAACGTTTCAACCACCGTACCGCCTCCTGCTGAAAAGCGGCTGCAAGCATCCAAGATCTTGCTGCCGGCAATGCACCGGTACTTTCCGAGGCGCCAACGAACCCGTTATGTTATGAGTATATGCTCATTATTTATATAAGTGACCATCGCCATGGTGTCAACCATTTTATCGGAGCTACAGTGAATATGTCAGGCTGGGCACGGCAACCCGCCGGAGCCGGAAAACCCTTGGTGGGCAAAGCTCATGGGGGCTATGTCACAGGGCGGCAAACCAGAAGAAAATCGTGATGGGGATAGGGTACGGGAGGTGCCGTAAAGGGAAACGGAAATATCGAATGCCTGCTGCACTCAAATGCGGCCTTACATCCGGAAACACCGAGTCCGGCCGGGCTGGTCAGCATGCAAGGCCGGTGGTAGGACAACCTGTCGGTTCGCCACTTCCGGTCGTCGATGTCGAAGAAGTGAAAATTCAATCCATCAGAAAACCGCCGTTGACATCGATGATCTCTCCGGTAATGAAATCCGCCTTGTCCGAGGCCAAGAAAAGGGCGGCCCCCGCGACTTCCTCGGGACGCCCCAGCCGTTTGAGAGGGATCGCGTCGACGATGGCCCGGCGTTTTTCCTCCGGCCATTCGGCGCTCATCTCGGTTTCGATGGCATGCGGTGCAACCCCGTTGACGGTGATTCCGTGGCTGGCCAGCTGCCGCGCAAATGTCTTGGTCAACGCATCGATGGCCGCTTTAGAGGGACCGTAGCCCGGAGCGGAAGTGATATCTCCCAGTTTGGCTGCTACAGAGGAAATGTTGATCATTTTTCCGTGGCCCTGCCGGATCATCATCCGGGCCGCCACCGTTAAACAGTTGAACGTTCCCTTCAGGTTGACGCGGATGACGTCGTCCCATTCCTGTTCGGTAACGGTTTCCACGCTGCCCCGGCGGATAATACCGGCGTTGTTCACCAGTATGTCCAAGCGGTTTTCGACTGACTCGATCTCCCCGAACATCCGCTCGACCTCGGCCAAATCTCCGATATCAACCCGCATCGTCCGGGTTCGCCCGTTGTCGAAAGGGGGGGTGTGGAGCATGGCGGCAAGCGATTTTTCCGAACAGATATCATTAACGACCACCCGGGCTCCTTCCAGGGCAAAAGCAGCGGCAATTGCGCGGCCGATTCCCCTGGCGGCACCGGTGACCAGCACGACTCGATTTTCAAATTCCATTGCTTTTCTCAACCCTTCCTGTTTTTTACTGCGCTGCGAGCTGTTCGCCGCCGGGCGGCAGACTCGAAACCATCAGCGGAGAGAAACACCCGATGGCACTGCACGTCGACAGGTATATGCGGTTATGCGGTTATAATTTCCGATCGATGGGAATTTCGACTTCGCGTCCTTTTTCTTCAGCCGATACATAGGCTGAATACAGGACGCTTACGGTATCGGATGCCAGCAGCGGGCCCGACTTCGGTGGGCGATCCTCGACGATCGCTTCGATAAAGTCCTGAAGCTCCTGGGGGTAGCCGAACATAAAGCTTTCATCCGGAGCCGGGTTTAACCATCCCTGCTTGGTGCCGACCCTCTCCATGATGTAGACGTCATCCAATTGCTCCTCCAGGGGATTGTAAAACTGCATGGCATCAACCGGACTCAGGTTGCACCTGACCCGATGGTTGTTGGCCACCAACTCGATCCAGTTGTGCACTCCTCCCATCACGATTTCCGATGCAAAGACGTCGGCCACCATGCCGTCGTCGAAAACAACATGCAACTGGCAGTAATCCTCGATGTCGTCGTATTGAGTCCGGATAAAGCCCTTGTCGATGAACCCGGGATTGCGGGTCAGTTCATGGGTTCGGGCGCTGACCGTTTTGGGTCGTATCGGTTTGCCGCTGTGAGCCAGTCCCTCGACCTGCTTTAGATACAGTATGGCGGTCAGCGGATGACAGGACTTGCCTACGACCGATCCTCCGCCCGACAGCCGCCACGTGCCGTAGGCCGGAGAGGGGCTGCCGGAATGGGAGTGGCCGGCCAGGGCCCACATGATTTGTGCTTTGGTCTTGAAGATGATCTCTGCCTCTTTCTGGACGGCCGGGGCATACACCCAGTTCTCTGCGTAGCAGAGCTTTGTATGGCTCTTTGCAGCAGCGTCGATGATGCGTCGGGCGCTGCCCATGGCGCCTTCCAGCATTTCGCTTTTGGGGAAGCGATTGCCTTTGAACCCCGTTCTTTCCGCAGGGCCGTAGTATCCTGTAAAGGGTTTTTCGACAATTACGTGCTTGCCGGCTTGCAGGGCCGCTACTGTCACAGGCTCGTGGGCCCAACCAGGGGTGCAGTTGTCGATTGCATCCACTTCCGGCAACATCTGCTCAAGGGACTCAAAAGCGACGATTCCCCTTTTTTCAGCGAACGTGCGTCGATGCTCCTCGGTATTGGATGTGACCCCCACCACTTCGACGCCATTTCCGGCAATGCGTTGATAGGCTGCATAATGGATTTCGGCTGCAAAACGGCTGCCGACCAACCCGACCCGGATAATTTGTTTTGATTCGCTCATAACACCACCCGAATCCGCTTTCCGGCCATATCATTTTAAACGGGAAAGATTCCTCCCCTCCCGTTGAAGCTGCCTCCGAACAAATGCGCCGGCCGGATGGTTTCGTCCGGACATCGGTCACTTGCCGAATATCAGATTCGGCAGGAAAAGGGCGATCTCCGGAACAAAGATGATCAGTATATCCACCAGAATGATGGTGACGATGAACGGAATGCTCGCCCGGATATACTTCTCCAGCGGGCATTCCAATATGCTACAGACCGTGTACATCGACACCCCGACCGGCGGGGTTACCAGCCCGAGGGTGACCATGAGCATCATGATCAAACCGAAATGGACCGGATCGACCCCGACCTGGTCGACCATCGGCAGCAACACGGAAGTAAACAGCAGGATGATCACCACGCTCTCGATAAACATGCCCAAAACCAGCAGGGCGGAAAGGATCAGCAGCAGCACCACATGCGGGTTTTCGGATATGCCGAGCATCGCTTCGGCGAACAGGTCGCCCATCTGCTCGTAAGCCAGGCCATAGCCGAAAATACCGGACATGGCGATAATGAACATGATCGCGCCGATATCAAGAATGGTGAAGACCAGGGTGTTTTTGAACTTTTCCCACGTCAGCTCCCTGTAGAAAAACACCCCGATGCCGATAGCATACACGGCCGCAAACGCACCGGCCTCGGCCGGGGTGAAAAAGCCGAACCGGATGCCGCCGATCAGAAGCACGGGGAACAAAAAAGCCCATATGCTGTCGATAAAGGCGGTGACGACCTCTTTGATCGAGGCCCGTTTTCTTTTGGCCAGATAGCCCTTCTTTTTGGATGTGATCGATACGGCACCCATCAGGGCGAACACCATCAGCACGCCTACCGGCAAACCGGCCGCAAACAGCCGTCCGATGGACACCTCACCGATGGTACCATAAAGGATGAGACCGATGCTCGGCGGAATGATGGCGGTGATGTTGGACGGAATGGTCAGAACCGAGGCAGCATATCCTTTGGAATATCCGTCGTTGACCATCTCCGGTCCCAGGATTCTGGCTTCCATGGCCGCATCGGCGATGGCCGATCCGGACACTCCGCCCATCATGGCACTGAGAACCACGCTGACCTGCGCCAGGCCGCCGCGCATGTGGCCCGTGAGCACCGATGCCAGATTGATGAGCCGCTGGGTCAGACCGGTCTCGTTCATCAGGTTGGCCGAAAAGATAAACAGCGGAATCGCCAGAAGCGGAAAGTTCTGGGTCTGGGAAATGGCCAACTGGACCGTCATCGTAAACGGCAGCGAGTCCGTATACTGTAGAAAGAAAGTGGCGCCGGATATTCCGATGGCAAAGGCAATCGGCATACCCATTATCAGAAAAACAATGAACAATATAACCACCAGCAGCACTGTTCCCCCTCTTTTGTTCAGGCCTTCCGGTATTATCGGGCGGTCTTACGCCGAGCTCACTTCCCGGATTTTACGAAAAATCGCCCTGATGTTCAGCGCAGTGGTAATGGACATCAACAACCCGCCCACCGGTACGCTGAGCGTCACCCAGGTGTAGCTGAAACCGGGAATACCCTGAAAGGTTCTGAACCGCGTCGTGTAGCTGAGATGGGAACCATAGCCGATCAGCGCCAGCAGAAACGCCAGAATGATGATCAGGTTCACCAGTTCGATCTGGTTTCTGTATCGCTCGGGCAATTTGGCGACGAAAAAATCGACCCTCATGAGTTTGTTGCTTCGCATGGCGATATCGGCGGCGATAAAGGTGCACCAGGCAAACAGACACTGGGCCATGTCCACCGACCAGTTGATCGGATACCCGATGTAGCGGGTAAAAGCGGCGATAAAAACCAGGAACACCAGGGAAACAAACGCCACTTTCACCAGGAACAATTCCCCGATACATAGATACTCATAAAGCTTTTTCATCAGATCACCTGTGCAGCCCGTCTACCGTTCGGCCGCAGTCGACACCGTAGACTGCCACCCGGCCGTCGAAGCTTCTTCCCGGACCGGGCGCATCCGCCCGGTCCGGGAAGACATGGATTTGCGGCATCCGACTTCCGTCGAAATAAAACTCTCCTTTTTCGGCAGCGGACTACTTCCCCAGTTCCTTGTGAACCTGCTTGAGAGCGTCGGAGATGCCCAGTACCTCGTAGGCTTTCATTCCGGCTTTCCGGAAGGCATCCAGGTCGACGTCTTCTACGATAACCATCCCCTTCTTCTTCAAATTCTCCTTTGATTCAGCCGACTTGACGTCCATTACCAGCCGGGAAGTCTCGATGGCCGCCTTCTCCATTTCCTCTTCCAGAATTTTCTGGTATGCGGGCGGCAGGCTGTTGAACCATTTGGCGCTGACAATCTCAAAATTGATCAGCAGGATGTGGGCCGTTTCGCTGAAGTGCGTGGCGACCTCGTAGAGTTTGCCGGCATAAGTGGCGTTGTAAACATTGTCACAGCCGTCGATCACCTTTTGCTGCATGGCCGGATAGATCTCGCCGAAGGCCATGGCCACCGGAGTGGCGCCGATCGAACGGATCGACTCCTGCCAGATCGGGGCACCGGGTGTCCGGATGCGCATGCCGTTCAGGTCCTCGGGCTTGCGGATCGGTTTGCTGGTGACCATGTGGCGGAAACCCTGGACCCAGTAAAATGATAGAATTTTGATACCGAACTCATTTTCCAGTCTGGCTTTCCAGGCTTTGACTGTCGGCAGGTTGCCCAGCTTGAACACGTCGTTATAGTCGCTGACGAAATAGGGACCGTTCATGACGGCAATTTCGGGCACATAGTTGCCCATTCTGGCCGAGTCGGTATTTTGGCCCAGGTTCGCACCGGCACGAATCTGCTCGATGATGTCTTCTTCCACCCCCAGCTGGGCGCTGTGGAAAACCTGAACTTCCAGATCGCCGTTGGTCCTCTTCTCGACGGCCTCGGCCCACTTTTTGAAACCAGCGTGGAACGGGTCCTTCGGCGACAGTACATGGTTAAACTTCAAGGTATATTTTGCTTTGGCCATTGCCGGTGAGCAGACAAGCAGCAACGCCAGGGCCACCACTGTGGCCAACACGATTACTCTTCTGGTATTCTTCATGATAAAAGCCTCCTTCTCCACGCATCGAAATGATGTAAGTTTGTTGTACACCGACCTTCCGCCCCGGGCGCCACCGCCTGCGCTGGGTGTAACCGAACCGTTCCGGCAGCCTACGGCCGCCTCTTGTCCCCCGCCGTGACCTTCTCGAGACTTTCGCACCCGCGAGTCGCCTCGGCAGTTGCAGCCGTTGACAGTGACCGGCGATCGGTCACACGGCTCTGGCCGCTGCTGCACCGCTTCCGAGTGGTTCATCCAGTCATTGCGCCGGCTCCAACCCTCCTTTCCGGGCCGGCGATTTACCGTACATCTAAACTGTTGCAGGACTTCCTGTGTTTCGAACAATACCCCAAAACTTACCGAGGCTTGTATCCCAGCCGCGCCGACAGCGCGGCTGCTGAGCTGATCAGGTCGTGTTGCAGTTTGCTGAGGCGTTTCGCCGACAGGTTGTCTTTGGGGCCTAGCACACAAAGGGCTGCCCGTGTCTGCCCTGAATAATCTCTGACAGGCGCGGCAAGACAGCGAACGCCTTTGATATGCTCTTCGTAATCGTAGGCAATGCCCTTCTCTCTGACCCTGGACATCTCCTTGCGAAAGACGGCCGGTGAGGTTATCGTTTTTGGCGTCTTTCTTGTAAAGTCGGTTCGTGCGATGAGCTCCTCCAACTCCTGGTCCGTCAACCCAGCCGCCAGCACTTTGCCAACCGCGGTGCAGTGAACCGGCCTCGATTCGCCAATCCGCTGCACCACCCGCAACGGGCCTTCCTGCTCCCGCTTGGCCGCGACAATCACCTGCCCATCCCGGAAAACCGCCAGGCTCGTGCCTTCACCGGTCACTTTCCCCAGCTCCTCGAGATAAGAGGCGGCAATCTCTGCCAGTTGCTCTGTTGTCCAGGTCCGCTTGGTGATCCGGTAGAGCTTCGATGACAGGGAGTAGGTCAGCGTTTCGGGAGCCTGAACCAGGTACCCGAACTCTACCAGCGCCTTCAGGATGTGGTGGGTCGTACTGCGGTTCAAGTTGGTCTTGCGGGCAATCGCCGACAACGTCGGCGGTTCGGACATGACGGCCACAGTTTCGACGATCTGCAGTCCTCGCTTGAGCGATTGGTGGGTCGATGTAGATTTCATGGATTTGAAAGGTGTTTCATAGAATGAAAACCATACACAAACTATATTCAACAGAGTTGAACGTGTCAAGGGAAAACGCAAACCATCCTGCGGCTGTTTCGGAAACGCTTGCATACACCGGCTGACGCGCCAGGAAATTTTTTTCTCTTTACAAAGTAACAGTGGGCGGGAGGAATCGCCGAGGCATTTATAACAGGTTCCGCCGGCTTTTCAACTTACCGGACGTTGTCTTCCCTGACCGCCAGCACTTTCAACACCGCCAGCCGTTGGGGTGTGATCCGGAAACCAGGGTCTCTGGGCTATGAAAGCATCTGGTTCTGTCGCTGCCGGGCGGTAACCGAATCGGGCTGTTTTTCCATTTCCGCATACACATGAATATTGTTTCTCAGAATATAATTATTATCCATAAGCTACAGCACGCTTTCCCTGGTCTCAACATGGCACTGTCGAGGCTGGTAAACCGCCAGGCAATAAGGGGACAAAGACAGCATTGCTATAATGAAACGGTTGATACAATATGGGTGCGACAACTTCATTGAGAAATAAATAACAGCAAACACCCGTAAGAGCTGGCTGGAGCCGATTCACCGGGTCTCCCCGAATCCAATGCCCTCAGGATAAAAATTTGGCGGAGATGGCAGCCGGTGGGGTCCGGCCGGCAACACCGCGACAATCGATGTATCTTTGAGCCGACGGTAGAAGATGAAAAGCTAACGGGTACGGCCTGCCGGCAATGACCAGCGTGACCAACGCGGCAGACACGGGCAACCTGGATGCATAGCCGCCGGCATCCGGTTTGGAGGCCACCGCCGTCGGCTGCATGTTTCGCTATCCGGACGATTTGGAGCATATCGAAAGTCGGTTCGAAGTCTGCGACGTCCCCTATACACGGTGTCGGCTGGCAAGTGTGAAAATCGAAGCGTAAAGGAATGCCCCGTGGACACCTTAAAATCCGTAAAATCCCATGCTTCGCGGTTAACCGGTTTTCTTGGGCTGCAGCGAAGCACCGCCGGTGTGCTGGCCATGGTGGTGCTGGTGGGCATGGGAGAACGGATGGCCGAGCGCTTTCTGCCCATTTACATGCTGGCTCTGGGAGGCGGAGCCCTGGCCATCGGTCTGCTGCAGGCCATGGACAACTTTCTTTCGGCCCTCTATTCATTTCCGGGAGGGTACCTGTCGGATAAAATCGGCACGAAAAAATCGCTCATCCTGTTCAACCTGGTGGCCATGTGCGGCTTTGCCCTCGTGATCATCGTTCCCACCTGGCAGGCGGTGCTGGTCGGAGCCGTGCTCTTTATCTCCTGGTCGGCCATCTCCCTGCCGGCCACCATGAGCCTGATATACAAGGTGCTGCCCCAAAACAAGCGCACCATGGGAGTCAGCATGCACTCGCTGGTTCGCCGTATTCCCATGGCCCTCGGCCCTGTGGTCGGTGGGGTCTTCATCGGTATATGGGGAGAGCGCGATGGGGTCAGGCTGGCTTTCGCGGCGGCCCTTTTTATGGCAACCGTCGCGCTATTCATGCAGCAGCGGATGATTGAAGCCGACACGGCGCCGGTGGCAAATCCCGCAAACCCCGAAAAGCCGGCACCGGAAAAAAACCCCCTGAAACTGTTCAAGTTGATGAACCCGTCGATGAAGGGTCTGCTGGTAACCGACATTCTCGTCCGGTTCTGCGAGCAGATCCCCTACGCTTTCGTGGTAATCTGGTGCATGAAAACCATCGCCGAGCCGGTAACCGCGCTGCAATTTGGTGCACTGACCACAATAGAGATGACCACGGCGGTGCTGGTCTATATCCCGGTGGCGTACCTGGCGGATCGCAGCACCAAAAAGCCGTTTGTCGTGGTCACCTTTTTCTTTTTCTCTTTGTTTCCCCTGGTGCTGCTTTTCAGCCAGTCGCTTCAATGGTTGATCTTGGCGTTCATCCTGCGGGGGCTCAAAGAGTTTGGCGAACCCACCCGCAAGGCGCTGATCATGGACCTTTCCCCGGATAGCTGCAAAGCAGGCATGTTCGGGCTTTACTACCTGATCCGCGACGTGTTTGTCTCCGTTGCCGCGCTTGGCGGTGCGTTTCTCTGGCAAATCAGCCCGGAAACGAACCTGGTAACCGCATTCGTTTTCGGCGTCATCGGCACCATGGGGTTCTGGATATTTGGCCGGGACGTCTCTACCGTTTAATCATAAGGAAGAAATCCATGCAGGAAACAACTTTCACAGATGCGCTGAAATTCTGGACCAAGCTGGGATTTATCAGCTTCGGCGGACCGGCCGGTCAGATTGCCATCATGCACCAGGAGGTGGTCGAACGTCGGAAGTGGATCGGTGAAAACCAGTTTCTCAGGGCGCTAAACTTTTGCATGTTGCTGCCCGGCCCCGAAGCCCAGCAGCTGGCAACCTACATCGGCTGGCGGCTCCATGGCACCGTCGGCGGCATCGCTGCCGGCAGCCTGTTCGTGATACCGTCGGTCTTTATCATGTTGCTGCTCAGCTACCTGGCCGTGGCCCATATTGATGTACCTGCGGTGGCGGCTGCCTTTTACGGCATCCAGCCGGTGGTGGTGGCCGTGGTTATCGAAGCGGTGCTGCGCATCGGGAAGAAGGCGCTCAAACATCACATCCTGTATGCCTTCGCGGCTCTTGCGTTTGTAACCATCTATTTTTTCAAAGTCCCTTTTCCCGTCATCATCGCCACAGCAGCGATGAGTGGATTGTTTTTACAGCGCTGGTTGCCGCATGTTTTTTGCATCGGCGATTTTGACCCGCAAACCCGTGAATGTCAGATCGAGTCGGATCAATCGGCCGCAAAGAATGATGTTCAACCTTCGGTTGCGCATGTCTTGAAGATCTTTGGCGTCTGCCTCGTCTTATGGGCAATTCCGGTCGGTCTCCTATGGATCGGTTTGGGCTATGGCGATACGCTGACGCAAATTGGCTTGTTCTTCACCAAGGCTGCCTTTGTCACCTTTGGCGGCGCCTATGCGGTGCTGAGCTACATAACGGACTTTGCAGTTTCCAGTGGATGGCTTTCCACCCAGCAGATGCTGGTCGGCCTTGGCCTGGCCGAATCGACCCCCGGCCCGTTGATCATGGTGACCCAGTATGCCGGTTTTCTGGCGGCCTGGAATCTGCCGGGAGGGATGAATCCGTTAACAGCCGCCATTTTCGGTGCTGCTATCACCACCTACGTGACGTTCCTGCCCTGCTTTTTTTTCATATTTGCCGGAGCTCCGTTTGTCGAAGCCATGGCCGGCAACCAGCGGCTGCAGGCTGCACTTACCGGCATCACCGCAGCCGTGGTGGGCGTTGTTCTCAATCTGGCGGTCTGGTTCGGGCAGAAGGTGATTTTGCCCAGCGGCGTGCTCGATTCATTCACATTGGCATCTACGGTCGTATCGCTCGTGCTGCTTCAAAAATTTCACCTGCCGATCCACTATCTGGTTCCCGCCGGGTCTGCGGCCGGAATCATTCGACAAATATTGATAATGTAAACATACATCCCGGCCGGTACGGCTGACAACTTGCGCCATGCGCGATGCAGCGTGATCCGAAAACACCAACTCTGGCAAAACGATAGACAGCGCTTCCTCTGTTGATCACTTCGCTTTCCAAAAGAAAAAAGGCTTACCGATCATATCGATAAGCCTTTACATTTACGGGTACGGCCGGCAGGATTCGAACCTGCGGCCTGCGGATACGAAGAGCAGGTATCTTAGAATTCAGAAATTTAGTAACTACAAATAGTTAAATCTATTCAACTTTTGCGTCCGACGGTCGGTTTTGTTTGGAACCGTTCGGAAATTTTGACCTTGACGGGCACAATTCGGGTACAGTGATCGTAACCCGGCAACCGTCCGCAGTAAGCTCCGATGTGTAGGGTTCGAAATTCGACACTATTTTTTCGGTGTATGCCAGATCGGCGAGGTGTAGGCCCGCTCCTGGGTAACCATGGGCACCTCCGAGGGCATTTTTATGCCATAGCGCTTCGCCTCGTAGGCAGTCCATCGCGGCGTCGGAATCTCGATCACGCGGGCGTAATAGAAGGCCCGTAGCGATGGATCGAAATCCGGGTCCTTCCAAACGGTAATCAACTCGGTTGCCCCGATCGTGTTGGTCCAAGTGGCGTTGGCAACGTCCACCGTGTTGCCCACCGGCGGCAGTTTGCCCTTCGCATCCGCCTTGCGACCGTCGGACCAGGCGACGTTGAAAATCCTCTCGCGGGGCTTGCCGTCGGCACCCAGCCAGCCCTTGACGATCTGGATTCGATCGAGGTTGCCGCTGAGCGGATCTTTTAGGGCCGCAACAAGGAACGTCGGTTGTTTGCCATCCGAATTCGGGGGCAAGTCGCTGCCCATGGGGACACCCTTCGAGTAGCCGGCATAAGCCGGAAGCCGATTCTGTGCATCCTTGTCGGTGAAGTCCCAGCCGCCGAAAAAACGGACGATCATGCGCGGTCCGGTGGTGGCATAGGTCTCCTTGCGTTTCATCGCATCGAAGATCGCAGCACGGGTGTTCTCCTTTGCCCAAACAGCGGCATATCCGGATGAGACCATGGACCAACCCTCATATTTTGCGTCACCCACCTGGGCCATGGGGTGCTCCCAGCGTTTCGGCCCCGGCTCGGCGCCCGAGTGTTTGCCGAAAAAATTGTCCTCACCGGCAGTTGCCAGGGCCGTGTGGCTGTCGGTGGAGCCGATCATCCCGAACTTGTAAGGGTTGATGCCGAGCCTTTTTTCGAGCTCCAGGCCGGTTTGCAACGCGCTGCGGGCATACTCGTAGCGCAGCATGTCGTTTTTCTTCGGAACGCTCAGGTCCAGATTCCCCTGATCCCAGGTCTCGTAGTCGGCAAATTCGTCGTTCGGAGACAGGAACGGATGAGCCTCGCCGTCGCCTTTGATCTGTGTGACCTCGTACAGCGGCTCCCACTTTGACCGCGTCCGGGCATACTCGAGATCGACCTGCTTGCCGGTGAACGACTCGACAACAGGAAACATGATCCCGTTGCTCAGGTTGCCGTTGTGGCCAATGGCGAGCACCTGGCCGCCGGTTTTGTCCTGGTATCCTTGCAACCATTTCCAGAGATCGCGCGGGTTGTCGCTGCCCAAGGGCTTGAGAGTTGTGTAGGGTTCCAAGCGGCCGGCCTTTTCGCCGCCGTCACGGTATATTACGACCCGGTGCAGGTTGTTGCCGCCCGTGTTGGAGGTCCACTCGTAGCCGATGAAAGCGGTAAAGTGGCCCGGATCGTTGTATTTTTCGGCCGCTTCGATGGTCTCTTCCCAGGCAGAACGGTAGGCTGCACTGCCGGGAAGCGATTGAAGCTTTTCCGGGAAGGTGCCCTGGGAGAAAGCCACAATGATCTCAGCAGCGGCCTTGACGCCTTCCTGTCCCCCGGCCTGGATCATCTCGTACCACCGCTTACCGGTCGAATCGGCAAGATACTCTGGATCACCCTCGTACAGACGCGGGAAAAATCCCATGTTGTCGGAGTGGTCGGCTACCACCAGAAAATCAAGCGGCCGATCGAGTTTGACTTTGAGACCTGTCGAAGAGGTGAGTTCTTCGCCGCGTGCAAAGCGATAGGCGTCTTCCGGTAGAAGCCGCGCTCCGAATGCACCCGCATCCATCGACATGCCGGTGTGAAGGTGGGTGTCACCCCAATAAACCTGGGTTGGGAAGCTGCGACCCGCATAGGGCGAGAAATGCTTCTGTGAAGGAAAGGCGCCTTCGGCGTCCAAGGTCGGGGCCGGCAGGCCCACGGTATCGCCCGCAAAGGCCGTAAAAGCCATTCCGAGGACAAACATAGCGCACAAACTGCACGCAAAAAGTAGTAATCGATTGGTGGATTTCATTTTCAGTTGCATGATCTTGGCCTTTCATTTACCAACAAAGGTAACCATTGGCTTCGTTGTTTTTTTTAAAGCGGTTACATCCATCAAACAAATAATCCAAAAGAGCGTTCCATAAACCAAAAACCGGCGATAATGCCGATTGCGTAAGATGCCGGTGTGGGCAAGGCGGCAGGGTTAAACCACACAGATCGATGGTTTGCGGCCGCACCGCTGCCCACTAATTGATTGACCAGCCGGAAAAGCGAGAACACGACGACCACAAAGAGCAGTTGCCCGGCCTCTACGCCCAGGTTGAAAAACACCAGGGCCATGGGAATGGCTTGGTCTGGCAGACCGATTTCCCGCAAGGCACCGGCAAATCCCAAACCGTGCAGTAATCCGAACACAAAGGCCACGACCCATGGTCGGCGCGATGCTATTCCCGTTCTCCCCTGTTGTCGGTATAAGATTTCAACGGCTACAAACATGATGCTCAGGGCAATAACCGCTTCCACTGGTGCCTGGGGCACCTGCACCCAGCCAAACGTCGCCGCTGCCAGAGTCAGACTGTGCGCAATGGTAAATGCGGTGATGGTTCCCACCAAGCGCCGCCAACCCTCGACAAGAAACAACAGGGTCAGGACAAACAGAAGGTGGTCGAAACCCAGCGCTATGTGCTCTACACCCAACTTGAAATACGTTCGTACGACGTCAGTCGGGTGAGGGGCTCCCAAAACCGTAAATGCCGGTTGTGACGGCGTCAGGCGGATCGTCTGGGTGTAACCGTTTTCGTGCTCGACACGGGCCAATACGTCGGTGCGCGTTGCCCGAAGGCCATCTATGGTAACGGTGCCGCCAGTCAGCCCGCCCTCGCAAGACACCTGCCGGCGTTCGATATAGGCGTTATCTGCCAAGCGCGACATTGTCTGACTGCTTTGACATTGCCCGGGAAGACGGACATACATCGCCAACCGGCGATCACCCTTAGCCGGAATCTTCCACAGCAGATCGTAGCTCCGGTCGTCGATCTGTTTCAGCTGAAGGAATCCCGGTCTCACTTCATGGGCCTGTGCACTGCCTATCGCAAACACGGCCAGTGCCAGCCAGATGGCTGCTGATAGATATGTTTTCATTGTCAACGCACAGCAAGTGTTTTAGCGGTTGCTCCGTCCGGCAAGCGGATGTCCACGTCGTAACGTGAACGCATCTCTTGGTAATAGAGGTCTTTCGTCTCTTTGCGGCGTTCGGTGTACCACTCTCGCTCGACAACTGGACGTATATCGGCCATGGCCGGAAGGTAGCCTGGCTCTCGCGCCAGTATGCGAACCAGGTGAATCCCGAAACTTGATTCATAGGGTCCCGACCACCTCCCTGTAGGCGCGGTTTTGATAAATTTGGCGAACCCGTTCCCGAAGGTATTGGAAACCTCTGGTGCTGTCAGCGCATCGAGCTGGTATGGCAGCAGGCTGATATCGCCGATTGATTCCGGATCGGCGGAAGGCAGAGATTTGCTGTTCAGTCGCGCAAGAAGTTGTTCTGCTTTCCGTTTTACGTCGCCTGGGGCATTTTGGGGATTCAAATAAACTTGTTGAAAGCTGAAACGATCGGGTTGGCGAAACCTGTCATGGTTGGCGTTAAAATAAGCCTGAAGCTCAGCCTCTGACGGGTCCTGCGGCTCGACGAGATCCGCGTTGATGAATTCCATTTTCTGACGCAATCGGCGGCGAATGACGAGATCATCTTGATCGAGGCCCAACGCCAGGGCCTCGCGGTACAGGATCTCTTCCTTCACGAACTCTTCGGCCAGACTCTCGAGTTCCTGTTGGGTCGGCGGTCGCATCCAGGTGCGTTGAAACTGCTCTGCCAGCCGCAACGCCTGATTTTGATCGACAACAATCCGCTGTGCCGCTGTGTCGCCGGAACCATTAAGTGCCGAGTAAACGAAGAAAAGCCCTGCACCCAAGACCAAAAAATGGAACAGTGGGTCCCGGAGTACCTTCCAGAAACTATGGCTAACCATGACAGCCTCTTTGCTTCGGAGTTGTAAAGATGCGGATACAAAACCGCTGGTTGGGGTGAACGATTTTAGTACTACACTGTGGTAATAAATCTAGGGGCTGTCAAGGGCAGCGGCCATTGGACGGTTGTCCAATATAGGCAATGGTGATGTGGACGACTCAAACATCAAGGGGGTTATGTCATAAAGCCATAACCCCCTTGAAACTTACTGGTACGCCCGGCAGGATTCGAACCTGCGGCCTACGGATTCGAAGACACGAACTTTTGAGTTTCCTATCCTCCTGAATGTACTATAACATATTTAATTTATTACTATTTAAAGATGGAACAACTTTTCCTATTTCCACAGATTTTGGCAAATTCTGGAACATTTTCACACACTGATTCACGAACTTAGATCATATGAACATTCAAAAAGATATTTGAGTTATTCGTCTTAGAAAACGAATATTTAAAACAGTTGCGAAAGCTTCCTTTATACGACGTTGCATTGAAACCTTAATAGTAATCGTCATTGAGCCGGTAAATCATGGAGAAATTGACAAAAAAAACATTCGTGTCTCCGGAGTAGTCATCTGCACCTGTCAAGCCCAGGCCTGATTTTTCGATATTACCCGCCATGCCGCTAAATC